>TBL_comb48_EPIDRAFT_1000412_pt1 | contig 33854 bp, 52 predicted proteins | sample TroBogEpilimnion_37_FD_10681 | JGI IMG/M metagenome (IMG submission 10681) | reverse complement strand
TGCCATAATGATAAATATTAAAAGTGAATAAAAAATAATTTAAGATAATGCAATATATTTTGTTCTTATATGATTTAATTTCAACAGTTTGTCATTTGTTTTATAATAATGTAATGCATTTACACAACTATCAAAATCTTTGTAATACTCCTTAGTTCCAGCTAATTCTTCTTTATTTATTCCTTTATAATAAAATTCAGGATTTGAAGTTGTATCAAATACAGTTGCATCAAATAAAGAACCTTTAATACTATCTACAAACTCAATATCATATTCAATCTCATTAGAAAGTCCAAGAAATGAGTTTTTTGTTACTTTAGTTTTAGTTTTGATTTCAGGAGCTTTATAAACTCCATCTATAATCTCTACCTTCGATTCTTCTTTTGGTGGTTCAAAGGAATTCATAATTTTGCTTTCCTTATTTATAACATCAGTATCAAGTAAGTCTTTCAATTTTTTCAAATCATCAACAATATTTGTGACATTTTTTGTTGATATATTTTCTAAAACCTCTTTTTCATACTTTTCAGCAGTTAAAGATTTAGATACCAATGTAATAATTAAACCAATTAAAGGACTTAAAAGAATAGATAAAAAGAAAGAACCTGCAAATCCAATTTTTCTGTTTGAACCTAAAAATCCAACTAATAAACTAAAAACTAACCAACCTGTTGCTATTTCCATAATATTTATTTTTGTTGATGTAAAAATACATTTACCTTATTAAATTGGTACTCACAAGTTTTATTTTTTTTATATTTCTTCATTTTGTCATAGTGTTTCATCTTATTAAGTATATTTTTCATCAATAATAATATATGGTTTTTATTTTTAAGTGTGCCTAAAATGTCCTAAATGAAATTGGAGTATATTATTTGATGTATCTTGATATAGCATGAATCAAACAAGGATGTCTTTTTCTTTTATAAACTCCATCACCTTCACGATTTAATGTACCTGAACCAGTATTACCTTCAATAGTAATGAAGTAACCATCACTATCAGTATTGATATAAAATCCAGTATGACCAACACGACCAAGATTATTAAAGTAATAAGTAACAACATCACCAGTTAATGGTTTTGTTGTAGGTCTCGGATAAGTCCATATTATATCTTGTGGTTTTGCATAATCTGGTGACCATGCTGAATTAGGATTTGGTATATTAAATTCAGTTAAATTGTAACCTACAAATGCACCGCACCAAGAAGAACCAAGTGGAGCACCAACTGATTTGTTATATTTATCAACTTCTGGACTACGATTTTCACCTTTTGTTTCACGTACATTTAATTGACTATTTAATGCAATTAATAATTTTGAACGAACCTCTGGATTTTCAACTCCACCACTTCTAAAAACCAAAGCACTTGCTAATATGAATGTTAATATGAATTTTATTGCGTAATCAATCTTTCTATCTTGAGGAATATCTGAAAATTTTGTGTAGATATTTTCATGTAAAAATTGATAAACGGATGGGAAAGCAATTCTTAGAGATAAATGCGCAACCCATAAAGAAACAAAGAATAAAACTATTTTAGAGAAAATTGTTTCAATCTGACTGAAGAAATCAAAAAATGCTGAATGTGGGAATAGTATTGTAAAGAATATATTTATTAAATAGAATGCTATAAACAATAAAGGAACTACAATTAGTTCTTCTTTGAATGTTTTGTAAAAATCAGAGTTTTTTATTTTTTGCCATAATTTAATCATTTTTAGTTGTATCATTTTTGTTCTGCACTAAGGTCATTGCAGATTGTCCGATTATAAGTGACACTAAAGCATATATAATAGTTGAATCTATTTTTATTTCTGCCAATAGTGAATAAGTAACAACACCAAAAAATAAAACAAATGAGAATATAGCAATAACCCTTTTGCTACTAACTTCAGGGCTATCACTAAATAATTCTCGTATAAATGTTGTTCCAGTCATTTATTTATTTTTTATTTTCTGGCTTTACTGGACATTTGCTAAATAACTCATGTTCAGTCTTCAATTTAATAACTGTTTCTAAATTAGCGTCTAATTTATTTTCAATACTATCTAATTTAGTCCATATTTGGTCATTATATTTTTGGAATAACCTAAATGTTTCAAGGCGTTCTTCACGCAATTCAATAAATTTTCCTTCAATATTTACAATTTGAACCTCAATCTGTTTAACCTTTAGATTGAGGTTCAACCATACCCCAACAATACCACCTATTATAGTTATTATACCAACGATTACTTCAATCATAGTTTTAGTTTTTTTTTTAGTCAATCAATTTCACAGCTGGAGATTGAGTGGTAGTTGTAGTTGTTACAACTTTTGTAATTTTAAAATGTTTAACTAAGTAGATAACACCAAGTGTTATAACTACGCCTAAAATAAATCCAATCATAATTTTTTTTTTTTTATAATGTCCAATCAAAAGATAATACATTCGGATTATCAAGATAAACTGAATGCCATGTTGTTTGACTGTCATTTGAATAGTCACAGGTAAATGAATCTCCTGAAACATTGCTTACATTCATATTTAATACTCCTGAAGTTGAACCTATAGAGCTAATTTGATATGTTGAACTTCTTGTAGTATTCATAACTCGTATGTATACATTATAAGTGGTAAAACCATTCATACCAAAATATTGATAAGTTAATTTTGATGAAGGAGATCCAATAGTTAAATACATTAGTTCAATTGATTGAATTCCAAGTAATGTTACTATTTGAGTAACCCTGCTTAATTCTGACCATGTTGAACCAGATAAATAAGAACAAATTGTTGCACAACTACCTGTTAAATTAAATGTTGTAGGATTAGAATATAATGGGGTTGTTAATTCAATATAAGTACTACCAGTTTTTGTTACTGTTGCTAATGATATTCCATTCATTTGAATATCAAGTTTTAATGAACTATAATTAATTTGATTATTTGTTGCGCATCCATAAAATGTTGTTCCTGTATAATATTGAACTGTTATGCCATTTTGTGCATAAATATTAACTCCTCCTGATGCCAATTTACAATATCCATTAAATGAACTTAATGAATATGGAGAACTTACATTTGGTTTATTTGGACTATATTTATTTACCAATGATGAAGTACATAATCCAGATAAAGTCAAACCACTTGTATATGAGTATCCTAATGATGTTCTTACAGCATAAATTGAAATTGGTGATGTTAAAGCCACAATTGCAAATCCATATATTAAAGGATCAGAACCTAAGTTTGTTAAAGTAAAATTAAAATAGTTAGAATTACCAGGGGTTACATTTATTTTAGATGAACTTATTTTTGCTCCGGTACAACCTGAACCATTATAAAAATCACAACTTAAAAAACTTGATAATTGTACTGTTGTTGCAGAATTTACAAACATATCAGGAGTTAAAGAATAAGTTGTATTCATTATTCCATTTATACGATTACCTGACATTACATCTAATATACCTTTTTTTAATATATAATAGGAATTTACTGGCATTTTACTTCAATAACTTTTTTAATTCATCAATTTGAATCTGTTGTTCCTGAATTGCTTTAATACAGATTGTTGCTAATTGCTGATAATTGACTGAATAATATTCATCATTGCGAACTACAAATTGAGGAAATAAATCTCTTAATTCCTGAGCAATTACACCTGTATGCCTTTTATTATCTTCATTTCTGCTATAATTTACAACTCTTATTTTATTTATTTTATCCAAAACTGATTCAATATTTATTACATTAAATTTCAATCTTTCATCTGAAATTGCTGTTATATCCATAGTTGCAACAATATATCCTGTTACATTTAATGTAGAACCTGACCATGTTATTGCAGAATTTGCACTTATTTCATTTGCATTTCCAGTTGCAGCTAATAAATAATTTGCTGTATTGTTATCAATAATTATTGTTGAACCACCAGAACCAGAGCCAGAACCAGAACCAGAGCCAGAACCACCACCAATTGATATACCACCAGAAACTGCAATTATATTTGAACCTGTACCATTTTGGTATATTCTTCCATTTCGCGGTTGAGCAGGAACTAAAAGAGTTTGTATATTAACATTTGCCATATTTTTATGATTGATTTACTATTGCAACTATCGTATTTATATCAGGTGATATTTCTGATAAATTGCAATTTATTGTACTGTCTATATAATCTTTTTTATAATACATAACCATAAAGTTCTTTCCGCTTAAGTAGGTATTATCTTGAATAATATTAAACGCATTAAATCTATTATTCAAATCAACTGAATTGAGTGAATAATACCCTTGTTTGAAGTTTGAACTTAATGAGTTAATCAATAAACTTTCAATATTTGTATAAGGTGATGCTGCTCTTGACCATGATAATATTGGTGTATAACTTACTCCTGTTAAAGTAGTTCCAGAATATAATAATTTGCCTCTGTCAATTGGTGTTGCAGCAGTACCACAAATTAAATCAACTTTTGTTGCTTCATCAGCAAATGTAGTATTTAGATAACCTGCATATTCTATATCATTGGTCGTCATAGTTTTATAAGTTGAAATATCAACTATTTCAACAACTAAATCTTTAATTCTTATTTCTGTTACAGAAGAAGGGTTCCAATCTGAACTTGCTGATGTTCCATAATAACTTCCAGTTGTTTTATCTATCCAACCAATTTTTTTAATCATAAAAAAATCAGAATAAATAGCAACATTTGCACCACCAGATAGGTTAATATCAACAGGGAATACAATACCTTCATCTCCATTCCAATCAACTATTGAAGTGAATTTTTCATTTGTATTTGATAAATCGGATGCATATGCATTTACATAATATGTATAACCTGTATTATTAGGTTGAAATCCAAAGTTCAAAGGAGTATTTTTAGTTGAGTTTTTATAATTACCAACTGTAATATCAATTCTTAAACCAATAACTTGATATATATTAGATGAATTATCATTGAACCATATTTTACCAGTTAGTTTAATTCCTGCACCTGCATTACAAACATAATTTGGATTAGCCAAAGCATTTGATTGCAAAGCTGTTATTGTCAAATTGGGTTGTGTTTTAATATCACATAATTTTGACTTAGTGCCATCATTCATCCATCTTAAATAAACATTTGGACCACCATTTGAATCCATTTGCCACCCACCACTTTGTAAAGAATAGTCATATCCATATTCAGCAGTAACCGTTGTATTTCCAGTATAAATATTTAATGCATAATGATTAGTTAAAGTTTTTCCTGAATGTTGTAAATGACTTGAATTATTTGTTATATCACTTGAAGTCCAATAAGTCGGGATTGTGCAATTAAACTCAGTTATATTGCTTAAACAGGTAGGTAAAACCTCTTTTAATATATATGGAGAATAACCAACTATTTGTTTGTTCTTACCTCCACTTATTTCAATCTGAGCTCCTTCACCTGTATAACCTATTGATTGCAATGTTTTGGTGTTGCCAGAATTGTATTCTGTACCCGCGTATGAATATATTGTATAACCAGTATTTCCTGATAAATAAAAGTTTGAATAAGTAAATGCTGAGTTTGAGGCTAAATTATGAACATCTGTGATAACTAAGTTTCCATCAATTTGTGTTATTATTGCTCCATAAGGTGCTAATATCCCATCTAATACCTTTCTTAAAGTTTCAGGTGTTCCATCTTCATTTGAAAAATTGGCATTATCTAAATATGTCTGATGAAAAATAGTTGAACCTGCTGTAATTGTTTGACCTGAAAAAGTTGTTGATAAACAAATCTTCAACAGATTAAATGGAAGAGCAATTTTGTTGAATATGTTTTGTAGTATTTGCCATTGTGAAGTTACCCCTGTATATAATGCACCATCAATAATATTAACACCATTAAAAGTTGTCCCAACAATATAACCTGAACCTGTTGAATAATACATTTTTTCCATTAATGAAAATCCATCATTACCAGAAAATGTTACTTCATAATTACTTATTTCATTATATGGTTCAGATTGCATTTCTGAGTTCAAATAACCAACCCAACTTAATGCTCCATTTCTAAAATGTTTTATCATTATATTTTGTCTATCTGGTGTGTAAAGTCCAGATAAAAACTCCATGTTGTTAGTACATAATATTGCACAATCACAACCTGTTCCTCTTACACTTTGAAACTTTGAACTTAATGCTGGCATTTCAACTGAAAAAGGTTTTTCACTTCCAATAACTAATTCAGGTGTTAATGTTGAACCAGTATTTTGCCATAATTCAACTGTATTTAATACATTATCTAAATCATAAAAATTATAAAAGTATTTCTTTTGATAACTCATTATCTTGTATTACTTATTTTTTTGTTGTGATTATTCAATACACCAGTTAAAGAAGTACCTGTAATCTTAAATTCTACTTGATGACCAATTCCATTTGATTGACCTTTATTTATCATAGAGAATAAGTTTGCTTGTTGTCCATGATTTAACATCATTTCACCACTATTCGCCATAACTGGTATGTTATCACCACTATAATTTGAACCTGGAACAATACCACCCATTGCAAACTTTGGAATTGCTGCAAATGCAGCTAATACTCCACCAACTGCTGTTGCAATAAAAGCAGGAGTAGTAAATACAGCTGCTGGCCCTGTTGCTGATGCACTTTTTTCTGCATTTGATATTGCTATTGCCTCAGATTGAGATAATGATGCAGCAATAATTTGAGTGACAAGGTTTAGCATTGTTTTTAATATATTTTTTGCAAATCCTTGAATGCCATTATCAGCTAATTTGAAAGAATCAACCATACTATTTGTAAATCCACCAATTACACCAACTATTGCAGAATTCACAGCTTTTTGTGTTTCTGTCATTTCTTTTTTAGTTTTTTGAGAAAACTTTGTAATCTTATCATTGGTTGCAGCAATTGATAAATCAATATTTGCTAAATCTGGTGGTTTTGTTTCAGTTGTTTGAACTACTGGTTTTGCATCTGCACTTTTTATTGCTTTTAATCCAGTTCCTGAAGTAATACCTGCTAACCTAATTTGCTCATTATAATCACGATTTACATTATCAAGCTTTTTAATATATTCAGCCAATTTATCATTCATTGCAGGTGTAACTGTACCACCTTGAGATATTACGTTTTGTATTAGTTCTTGTTGTTTCTTTACTTTATCATTTATTTCTTCATAAGCAGTTTTCTTTTCTGCAAGTGCTTTAGCATCTGCTTTTTCTGCCATCAATTCTTCAGCAATACCACCTTTTAATATTCTAAGATTTTTTTGATTGTTTTCAGTTACTACATTTGATTGTTTAGTTATTGCTGCACCTACACTATCAAGTTCAGTCATAGTTGTATGGTCTAAAACAACCTTCATATTTAACTTTAAAGGATGTTCATTTATAATCTTTTGTTGTTCTTGTTGAAGTTTTTGAACTTCAACACTTATATTTGAGTTTGTTTTATCTCCAACTGGTTTTGCAAACTTTGAATAAGTTTTCTTTGAATTCTCATCATTTATTTTTTTAGTTAGCTCTTGATATTGTAATACTGCTTCATAATTTTTCTTACTTTCTGCTGTAAATCTTACTACTCGTAGTAAATCTTCTTCAGAAAACAATTTTTTCATCGCTTCATCACGTTTTGCTTCATAATCTTCAGTTGCTAAAAGAAGATTTCTTGACATTTCTTGTTTTCGTAATTCTAATGCTCTTGCTAATAATGCATCATATTTTGCTTTACCTGCTGCACCTTCAGCTTTTGCAGCCATTAAATCAATTCTTATTTGTGATATTTCTTTTTCAGCATCAGCATTTAATATTTCATTACCACGAGTTTCATGATGAATCAATTTCATAGCTTCTTCATATTCAGTAGCAGCTTGAATTGCTTTTTTCATATTTGTCAAAAAGTTAGACCAATCACCAGTTGCAATTGTTCTGAAGAATGCATCAACACCACCTTTTACTTTTGCCATTCCAAGTTCAAATTTTGCAGAAGTTGTTTCAGTACTATCCATTACTTTTTTGAATCCTTCAAATGCTGAACCTACACCAAGAACCGCACCACCAACACCAGTAACCATACCCATATATTTAGTGAGTGCTTCACTTTTAATCTCAATAGGTTTTATATTAGATTGTTTTTCAGATAATTCTGTTATTGAAGTTTTTAATGCTTTAACTCTCTCATTTACTGCATTCATTTCTTCAATGGATTTACCTTTGAAACTTACATTCTGTAAAGCACCTAATGCTTTACGCATTTCATTAATATTTGCTGTTGTACCATCAACACCATTCATCAAATCTTTTACATTAGCTTTGACATTTTTTAAGGAATTCTTAAATGCATCATCATTCAAACTTAATTGAGTGATTAGATTCATTGTTTTATCGGCCATTAGATTGATTTAATTTTTTTTCCATTTCTAAAGAATGTTTTATCAATTCTTCTTTGGATTTGTGATGCAATTTGGCAAGTTCTTCTTTTTCAATTTCCCAATTGAACTTCATTATATCTTGTGGAGTTAATGATTTTGTTGATTGTGATTGAATTACTGCATAAGCAATATATCTTGTTTGATTCCATTCATTCACATATTTATCTTCATAATTTTTGATAATGTAACTTGCTTCTGATGTTGTCATTTCATCAAAAAAGTAATTAGGATGAATGCCTGAACTACATACAATTGAATATATTTCAGAAATCTTTAATCCTTTTTCCTTTTTTTTTCTGGTTCAACTGTTTCAATAGTATTATTAAACTCATTAAACTTTTCAAAGATTTCAGGGTATTCATCAAGTAAATCAATAAAATCATCATATGAATAATCCCATTCTTTATAATTACTACCTTTTAATGTACAATATAAAAATGTAATTGAATCAGTCATTGTTTTTAATTCATTTATTTGTTTTCCTGTCATTTCTTCATAAAGCAAATAACTTCTAAAACAAGTTTTTATGATGTATTCTTTTTCTTTTATTTTTATTGTAATATATTTCATTTATCATTCATTATTTTTTTATAAAATTGCGGATTTTAACCCGCAATTTTATTAAGCGTGTGTTAAAGTTGAAGTACCTTCTAATGCAACAGTATAAGTTACATTGTCATTGTCTTTTGAATTTAGATCAAGTTTTGTGATATAAGCTTTACCAGCAATTTGTCTTCCAGTTCCAAGAGTTTGTAACCAACCAGTTCCAGGATTTGCAACAAGACCAAAAGTTGTAGTAATAGGAATTCTTTGTAGCATTATATCTAAAAGAGAATCATAAGTAAAACCAGAAGCTGTTGTTGTAGCTGATTGATTTGCACCAGAATAATCTTGAGTGAATAAACTGTCTGAATCGCACGTCCAATTATATCTTGTTGGTAATGATTCTTCTGAGTTACCTGAATCTTTAGATGCTACTTTTCTTGTTCCCATTGTAATACTTATCTTGCATGAACTTGCTAAAGCTATACATCTTGTAGTTGCTCCTGATGTTATGAATAAACATAAATCACTTCCATTCATTACATTTGCGTTATTTGCCATTTTGTTTTTATTTTTTTTTAATGAACGATGGAATCATTCATTTTTGTCTTGCTTTAAGGAGCAAGTATTATTTGCATTTTATTGCAAACTCTAATGTTGTTATATATCCATCAATATCATAAGTTTCAGATGCAGATACTAATAAACACTGATATATTTGTACCCCTGCAAATATTCCAATCTTTAATTCTAATGCATTTCTGATTGCTTGTGCGATATTGACACATTGTGTATAATTGTTATCAACAATATTTATTTCTACATTACAATCATCATATAGTAATCCATCTTTTGTATATTCAGCATTTACTGATTTTCTTATGAATACTACATAAGGAACAATTGTTACATCAGGTGCAAATATTGGATATATTTGTGTTGTTAAACCACTTACTGTTGAATTATTTAATAATATTGAGCGAATTGCAGTTCCTATTGATATACTCATTATATTGAACTTCTTTTTTGTAACAAGTTATTAAACCTTGTTTCTAAATCTTTGAAAATAACATTTTCAACTGCATCAGTTGTATCAGTCATAGCATTATCCCAAAAATATGTTGCTGTTATTTTTCCTGTTTTATGTAGATTTCCTTTTTTAGTTGTATATGAACGTTCCTTTGTTCCTTTATTAGCAATTACAGCTAAATGACCACCACGTTTCAATATAGCACCTACATTTAATACATTTATATTTCCTTTGAATGTTGTTCCTAATGAGTTTTGTACATGTTTATATTTACCACCTAAGTTTCCTTTAGCTGAATCAATTATTAGTTGAGCACCTTTCTTAAATGAGGTTGATAATATCTTTGATTGTACTTCTTGACTAAACTCTTCAAATAATGAAACTAATTCTTCAGTTCCGAATATCTGCATCAGTTTATTATTATCCATTTATGTTTAATTATTTATTAACTGATATCCTAAATCAGTTATATTTGTGCTCCAAGTCTCTAAATCTGTAGCTGGTATTGTAGTTATATATGAACTAATTGTAGTTCCGATTTTATCAGCCATAATTTGAAGTAATATTGAGTCATCTTTTCCCCATATCTCAAAATCTGTATTTGCCAGTTTAGTTGATATTTCATCTTTTTTGTAAAAAAAATTATTCAAAATGACTCCAAATACAACCATAAATGTTGCTTCTGTTGCGCCTGCACCATAATTGGTGGCGATTACTGTCATATAATCAGATTCAATTGTTTCGGATATAAATGGCGTGATAGACAATATTGTTTTTGCTGTTGGGTTAATTTGCGCGTATAACATAATATATTTTTATTATTTTTTTACATAAAAAATGTAATATTTACTAATGTGTCATATTAATAATAATAACTTAAATCAATTAAAATCTGATTAACCTTAACAGTATATCTAAGTAAATTAGCAGAATTTGCGGCTGTGGATAGAGTGGAAATACCACCTCTGTAAATTACGGTATAACCAGAACAGGAAATTGAACTTAATAATCTGTTGCCTACCGAATCTTGTGTTAATAATATTTCACCCCTTGAACCTGATGTTATTTGTGATAATACAATTGCTATATTACCAGTTAAAGTGATATTTGTATCTGACCCTTGTAAAAAATTAATCGTTACCGTTGAAGCATATGATAATGATTGTGGTGCTGCTACATTACCATAACTTCTTGATATACCTTTGACATCTAATTTATTTAATGGTGAGTATGTACCAATTCCAAATGAACCTCCATTATTACAAGTAGCAGTAATATCGGTGGAATAACAGGATAATCTGTTTTGACTTACACCAGCAGAATCAGCGGTTGAAATTGTAAAACTTCCAGGTATTATACCTGCTGAAGGCGTACCATCCGCGCTTACTAAAAATTGTGCAGTCCGACTCAATGATGAGCCATCATATCCAAAAAAGTCAAACCAGCCAATATAATCACCAGCTTGAACAGCCAAAGGTAATGCACCATAACCCCTATAACGGTTAAATCCAATGCGGGGACCTTGCCAACCTGTGTTTGAATATGATGTGTTAATAAAACTGCCATAATTTCCATCTACTATTAAACCGATACTACCCGTATTTCCAGACGTGTATGAGTTTATTGAGCCTGAATAAATGTTACCTGAGATATTTGCATCACCATTTACCGTTAATGTTGATGTTGGGGTGTTAGTATTTATTCCGACTTTACCGCCACCTCCAAGCGTCAAGATTTGATTTGCTGGTGTAGAATTAGTTATACCGTAAATTAAAGCAGATGTTCTACTTAACGCTTCGGTACTTCTATTCAAATTGTCGATTATAATTTTTTGAAATCCGGTCTCATATACGCCAGATTGATAACCTATAAATATATTATTACCACCATTATTATTCATTCCAGCTGAATACCCAATCATAACATTATTTGATGTGTTGGTACCTGCTTGTCCTGCAAAATTACCGATTAATACATTTGCAGCACCTACAGTATTACTTGAGGCAACACCAAAGCCAAGTTCCACATTATCATTTCCTGAGGTTATATTTAAGCCTGTAGATGTACCAATTAATGTATTTCTACCGCCACTTGTTATATTGGCGCCAGCATTTTTGCCGAAACTAACTAAATAAGGATCTAAAGATGCTGATTTAACACCTCTTACTGATATACCATAACTTGTGGTATTACTTTTAAAGTACATTCCAACAGTACCTAATGATACGTCTGTATTTTTATCGAGATAACTTGTCACAACATTATCTATTGTAGCACACAAAAATGGGCTATAGAGCCCGCCATTTACAACACTGCGATAAATTTTTCTTCCAGTTACCCTTATATCTGATGATACAGGTAGGTTTGATAATAACACTTCTTGTTGACCTGAAGTTGTGGTTATTTGTTTGTTTGAATCGTTGTTATCAGTCTCACCAAGAGCAGTCACATAGGTCATATAATAACTATATGTACCTATGCCCAATTCTGTACCTCCAGATAAGCCGATTGTACAGGTTGATAAACTTGGCGGCGCAACAGAATTGATATTAAATCCATTGTCTGAACTTACTGCTGTACCTTTCACGTCCAAAGAATATGCTGGAGCATTTGTTTTTATGCCCAATCTTTTGTTAGTTGAATCCCAAAATAAATTGCTATTATCCTGACTTATAACACCTAATGTGCTGATAAACGGAACTGAGCCTAATGTTAGATTGGTGGATGAAATGCCAGAACTGGCATTAAAATACGATGTTGTTAAAATTGAACCATTAAAACTTAAATTGGACTCCGCATTTGCGGTATTAGGAGTACCTATAGATGTTAGAACTCGTTGAGATTGATAATTTGTTATTGTATTAAATCCAGTTCCATTTGTACCAGAAGTGCCGTTTGTACCCGAGCTACCAGACGTTCCGTTTGTACCAGAACTACCTGAAGTGCCATTTGTACCTGAGCTACCAGAACTACCTGAAGTGCCATTGATACCTGATGAACCTGATGTTCCATTTGTGCCAGAAGTTCCTGATGAACCTGATGAACCTGATGAACCTGATGAACCTGATGTTCCATTAACACCATTCGTACCTGAACTTCCTGATGTTCCATTAACACCATTCGTACCTGAACTTCCTGATGTTCCATTCGTACCTGAACTACCTGATGAACCTGATGTACCATTAATACCACCCATTATGAATGTTGTTCCAGTTGTACCTGAAAGAACTTCTATTGAACTATTAGCACCAACAACTACTTCACATGAGATTATTAAAGAATTATCAAAAGGATTTTTATTTAACGCAGCAATTTTGTATATCTTACCATTAAAACTTACTCGCATTTGTTCATTAATAAACTTATCATATCGACAAGTAAAATCAACATTAGCAGTATTAAACATCTCAAAATCTGAAATGCCTTTATTTCCTCCTTTATAAACAATTCCAGCTCTTATATTTGCATAAACAGTCCAGTTGTCAGTTGGAGAACCAAAACCAGAATCAGTTGTAGGTGCATTGTATAAAAATGTGATTAAATACTTTAATGTTCCAGAGCGCATTCATAAGCAATTATTTTTAGTGTTTGTATATATTATCAGTTATAAATGATAACAAACAAAATTTGTGATATAGATTTATAAAAGTGGAATCCAATTGTCAAAACCATACATATCTGCATATGTCATACCAGTCCAAGTTGGAGGTACATAATAATTAACATATGGAGCAAGTAAATATTCTAATGTATAAGGTATTTGAGTTGCTGAAGTAAATGCAACAGGTTCTCTGTTTGCATAAAAGTTTGCAACCAATATTAAAATAGCTTGACTTATTACAAATGGAATTGTTGTACCTGTTATTGTATTATCACAATAATCAGTTGTTCCTGATGGAGTATCAGGTGAATCTACCCATGTTGTATTTCTACAATAATTTTTGATTGAATAAAATGCAACATCAATCAATGAACTTATATATGCATCATCATCTGTAAAGTATGTTTCAAGATTTAATTGTTTTTTCGCCATTGCGAGTGTTACAAGATTCATCCATTTGTAATTGTTTTTAATAAAGGACAGGATTTTAACCCTGCCCTTTGAAAATGAAAATATATTAGAAGATTATCCCATATAAGAATAAGAGAAAGACTTTTGTTTTTTAACTTTGAAGTCCCAATAAGTATTAATAACGATTCTTACTTTACCTAAGTTTGCTTGAGTGTATGGGTCTACAAGTAAATCCATTCCACCAAATTGTCCAATAACGAAATCAGACCAGTTACCAAAAGCAACTAAGTTATATGCTCCATAAGTACCAACATTTGATGTAGATAATACAGGATAACCATTAATTTTACCTGCATTCATAGACATAACAGAACCACCAGCAGCATTAACTGGAGTAGTTTCCATAATAGCAGATTCAGATGGATTAGTAATATAAGCAAGATTACCAGTTAATGAGTTGTTAGTATCAACAACACCTTTAAGATTAATCAATTTTGCAAAAGATGTAGTACCAGTTGTTGCTGATGTAAATGATGTAGTATTACCAGTTAAATTGTAGAACATACCTTGTGGGTTAGCACTTGCTGAACCAACTAATTGTGAGAATGCAGTGTTTTCAACTGCTACAAGAATTGCGTTTTGAAGGTCTTGAAGTAAGGTTGCTTCAGCATCAATTGAATCTTGTACTAAGAATTGTTTAGAAATATCAATATAACTTGATAATCTATGAGGACTTAAAATAATATCAGAGAATGCACCAGTTGAACCAGATGCATTAGCTGAAACTTCAGAACCCCATTGAACTGTAGAATTGTTGTAAATTGGGATTTGTACATTACCTACAAGATTGCTATAAAATGTTGCACCTGCTTGACCTAATACAGTTTTTGCTCTGAATTGTAATACCAAAGGCAATACATTAGTTTGAATAATTTCTTGACCAGCAGTTGCTGTACCTGCAAGAATATCACGATATTCTGAACCTGTTGGAAGTGTAATTTGACCAAGTGATTCTAAACCAGCTTTTCTGAAAGATTCTTTACCTGCATTAAGCAAAGTATGTATTTCTTCTGAAATTGATTCACCAGGAAAGAAATTAGGACTAAAACTTCTAATAGTTTTAAGTAAATTGAATTTTGTTTCATTCATGTTTTTATTGTTATTTTTTTGAATTGATTCATTAGTTCTTATTGCTTTATTATCAGCTTCTTTAATGTCATCAATTTGTTTATTTAGGTTTTCAACCTCATTTTTAATTTTGCTGAAATCAGATTCTTCATCTTCATTCATTTTTCTTTTTTCTAATTCAAACTTTGAAGCAAAATCTTCAAGTTCTTTTAGTTTTTCATTTCGTTTATCAACTATTTCTAATAGATTCATAACCAATTATTATTTTTTAAGCGAATTAATACTATCCTTTAATTCAGATAAGTATTGATTCATTTTTTGCTCATTTATGATATTGATTTGGTCTTGAATTATACTTTTATTAATTGTATAAGTATCACCATCATAAATAACTTGTATAAGTTCAGGAGTTGGCAGTATTTCATGTTCATCTTCAATTAAATCAGCAACCATTTGTTCATCATCATCATTACCACCAGAAAATTCATTACTATTATCTCTTTTTTCATTCAATATACCAACTAACTCTCTTCCTTCAATTACAAATTCTACTTTATTTTTTATATCACTTAATGAACGTGAAGCAACAGTAGTATCTAAATAAGCTGGACGAAAAACTGGCGAAACGTCAAATAATAAATCAAATCTTGTGATAGTTCTTAAATAACTATCATCACGTTTCTCCCATGTTTGACCATCAGAAGCAACTGTAAATGCAAAACTTGAATTGCGCAAATCACCACGTTGAATGGCCGAATAAACTTCATCACCAAGTGGGGTATTTGGTGCAATAAATGAATATTTTAAGCCATTTTTATCAATTTCTAATGATAAAGTACCTTTACCATTAGTTGAACGAGCAAGAACATCTTTTTCATCATGATTGTAAGTAGCCAATACATCTGACTTATCTATGACACCATTTAGTGCATCTGGTGATATAATTTCACGAAAACCCCCTAAATCTTGACTTTCTTTATTAAATAAGAGTGCATAACCCTCTATTTTTCTTGATTCAGGTTTAATTCTGAATTCAGAACTTTCAAACGAACGTATTTCTTTCATTCATTATTATTATTTTTATTATCTCCAAGCAATTTATTATCAATAGAATTCTTTTGATTGACAATTAAATTATTTGAATCTTGAAGATTAGTACTGATGTAATGTCTATCTCCACCTTCACCATCAATTTTTGGAAGATTTAATATCTTTGCAACTTGATTAGCATTTACAACTCCCATTGCAAATAATGATGTATAATATTTTGCTTGTGAAGCTTGGTCAGCACGTAACATATTAGATATATCAAATCTTATTTCTTGACTTCTTCTTTTTGATGGAAGAACTAATTTTCTATTAAATTCATTTTCAATTTTGACAATTACAGGAAGTAAAGTTGTGTTAAGGAAGTCAAGCTGTGCATTTTCAATGTTGTTAAATGAAGCTTTACTTACATCAAATAATAAAATTGGATTTACATTGAAGAAACGAGCAATTTCAAGTACATTAAATGCTCTTGTTTCTAATAATTGTGAATCTTTAGGTGGAATTCCCATTGTATGAAGCTTTGGATTTGTTAAACCTGCTAATACTGCAATACCATTTGGGTTACCACTTTCAGTAGTACTCATACTTTTTAAGTTTGACATAACATCTTTTGCTTGTTTTGGGTCTAAAGCATTATCAGAAGTCAATAAACCAGCAGCATTTGCGCCACCTTTGAAGTAATTTCTTGCATGAGTATCAGCATTTTCAGCTGAATATAAAGTATGCATTGCATATCTTATTGTACTCATACCATAATGTGAATTTATTTGTGGAAAGTTTCTAATATGAATCATATCACTATTATTTACTTGTCCTTTTGTGCCTGCTATTATATATTTCAATTCATTATTAGGTGTAATAATTGTAATAGCAGCAGGATTTATAAACTCTAATGATTCAACATTAAATTTATCATCACGATTTATTTTTACATAGGCATTTCCTTCTAAAAGCAAAGCTTGAATTATAAGTTTGAAGAATATAAAACTTCCCATATTGGGATTAGGTTCTAAAGACAATATTGGATATAATTCATTAGAATAGAATTCAGATTTGAAGCCCTTTGCATCAACTTGAAAGATTTTCATTTGCAATGAAGCAATAGCATCTGAAATAAGATTTACAGCTCTAAAAACAGCTGATAAAGTGAGTGCTTTTGAAGATTGGAATGATGAATATGTACCTGTTCCAAATGATAAACCACCAAACATTGGTTCGTAACTATCATATATGGAACGCATTTCTTCTGTTGGTTGTTTAATGTTTCTTTTTATCTCAAACCCTAAAAATTTCATTCATATATTATTCTTTTTTGTAGTTATGATATAAATTGAATGTTATATCTTGGTGTCATTAAATATGTTCCAAGTGCCATCAACATTGCTATTACACCATCAATTTTTTTCTCTTTTTTGCTTTTGTCTGGCTTTACATTACCATTTGTATCACGACGTAAATAAACATTACTAAGCATCCATCTTGTAATCTCATTATTATTTATTACAACATTATTTTGTAAAATCAATCGTTCAAATTCTTGTGTAGGTCTATTAAAATTCGCAATAGATTGTGAATATGGTTCTAAGTTTAAGTAGTTTTCAGTTGCAGAAATTGCAAATTGAGTAGCATTCCAACTATCATAAGCTAATTTGCTTATATTATATTTTTTCTTTATCTCAAGTATATCATTCAATATGTAATTATAATCAACTACATTTCCAGAAGTCAATGTTAGATTTCCTTTGTTATGTTGTATTTTATAATATTCTTTATCTTGAGAACTATTTAATGAATCTTCAGGCAAATAATAATTTACAATAAAATTGTACTTGTCATCTTTAAGAAACATATAACTTACTGCTGTTATATCTGAATTAGAACTTAAATCGACTCCAATTATTACTTCAGTATCTTCTTCAATATCATCAAAACTTATCTTCTTTGAAGCTTGAAAAATATATTTATCAGCAATCCAAGTTTCAATAGTATCACACCACATATTAAGATTCTTAGTCTTAACACCAGTTTCAAGTGATATATTATTCTTTGCTTTGTTGATTTCATCCTTTAAGAATGAACGTTTTACAGTTACATCTAAATTAGGATTTGACTTTATCCAATTTTTTTCATCAGTATAATCATCTTTTAAGTCTAATGAATATATTGCGATGAATTGAGAATCATCATCTTTAAGACCTGCTAATACTTCTTTTGCTGTTGTTCTTAATGAATAACATGGAGAACGTTTATCAAAACCTGCTGTTGTTATAATAACAAATAAAGGTTGTTCTCTCATACCTTGTGCTGATTTCAATACATCATATACTGCTGATGTCTTTGCTGCGTGGTATTCATCCAGTATAACACAGGAACAGTTCAATCCATCTAACTTGCTTGAATCACTTGCAACAACTTTTACAATGTTATTTTCAAACTTTACTTCATTACGAAATGATTTTATATATTGTTCTTTTGAATCAAGTTTTTTTGCCATCTTAGAAACAGCAGAGAAGCAAATCTTTGCTTGTTCACGACTATTCGCTGCCAATATAACTTCTGCATTTGCTTCTCCTTCTGCCACTAAACAATACAAACTAATTGCTGCTGATAATGCGGTTTTTCCGTTTTTTCTTGCTATTTCAATATATGCGTTGTTAAATCTTCTTAATCCTGTTTTCTTTATGAACCATCCAAAAATATTTGCAATAATAAATACTTGCCAACCTTCTAAAATGAAATTCTTATTATCATGCTTTCCAGTGAAGTGCTTGAGGTGTGAAATAAACTTGATTGCCTTTAGAGCTTTACATTCATTAAATTCTAAATCAGTTCTGGCTAAATCAGATTCAAAGCGTTGTATTGCCTGATGTATTTCTGAACCAACTTTTATTTTTTTATTCTTAACGTCATCTATATATTCTTTTAATTCTGGAAACATTCATACATTTATCTTTTTTCTACTTTGATATTATTTATATCAGCAAGCATTTCAAGAAATGGATTTTCTTTTTCTTCAACATTTTCTTTTTTAGTCTTTCTACTTTTTGGACTTAAATACAAACTCTCAATAAGTTTTTGTAATTGCTTCAACAAATCCATTTGATTCTTAAAACTTGGATTGATAATTGTTCGTACTTTTCCATTTGAATCAGTTTGCTTTGTTGTTTGACCTTCTGACTTTACATCTTTAGTTGCTTGTACATATTGGGAATATGTATTCTCAAGTAACACTAATGTTATTTCATCTTTTGAAGTATAGATGTTTTCATCAATCAAATATTTTCTTATATCACTAATAAGTTTTGCTCTCATAAAAAATGTTGTTTTTCACCGGACAGATAATTTTGTGTGTGACCACACTTTGATTTTGTGGCCACACTTTTAAAAATTAGTCTTCTTATTATATAGGAGAAAAACAACCAGTTTGTAATACAAATTGTGACACTTTTGACAAAAATTTGTCATTTATGACAAATTATTTTTTGAAAAACACCTCCAGTACGAAGGGACTTGGGCCCTGATTTCGGGCCGAATGACAAAAACTTCGGACTACGGCGGCTTATAATGCACAAGGCCAATCCTTTATGAGAATTGGCATTGTTTAATAATGTTAATGTGTATTGATGTGAAGTGTTAGTACTTCTTTTATGAGTTAATATGATTTAGTCATTTTTCTTTTATATTCATTCCACTTATTTAAGTAATCATTATATCTAAGAACAAATTCATCAATGTCTTTCCAAGGTATAGACAATTTTGTTCCTTTACCTTTTTTTTGTGTATAGTTTGGGAATTCACCATGCTTTAAATGATAATTTATTGTAGCAGGTTCGCAGTCAAAGATTTCTGCAAGTTGAGAACCTGTTACAGTTCTATCAATTGCGATTTGTTCGGGTTGCTTTGATTGATTTGTTATTACTTCATTAATAGTAATATTGACTACAGGTATTAATTCACCTAATGAGTTCTTAAGTGTATTAGCATATTGTTTGTCTTGTCTTGTTCGTTGTTCAATAACTTCTTTTATATATTCATTATCAACATCTTTAAGTTGAGATAGAAAATCACAGAATTGAGTAAAGTAATTCTTGAACTTATCTTGTTCTGTAAGTAATTCTATAACATTAGAATTTTCTTTATTAATATCAATAAATATTCTAACAAATTTTTTATATAGCTGTAATAAAGTGCTGTCATTATCTAAATTGAACTTTATTAAGTCATCAATTTTATTTGCTTTTGATATTAAGTTTGATAGTTCGTTATCAAGTTTTTCTTTATCTGATTTAGTTAGATTAGAAAAGAATTGATAAAATTGGATGAATTGATTAAATAGATTTTTCATATGATTATTTTTTTAAATTGTTTAAACGGTTTAACATTTTTTCCGATAAATTATTTTCTATACCTTGATTTTCTTGATTATAAATGTCCAAATATTCTTGAAGAAGTTCTAATGATTTATGTCCTGTCATTGCCATAATATCAGCAAATGATGTGTTCATTCTGATTTGAATTGTTATAAAAGTTCGTCTTCCAGTATGAGTACCCATTAATTCATATTTAAATTTTGGTATATCTTTTGGTTTGCCTTCAATATATTTAGTGATATAAACGATTTCTTTTAGTGATGTAATTTTTTCAGCAAATTCTTTAAGCATAGCATTAAGTGATGTTCTGTAAGTTTGATAGCTTATTTGAGTAAAATTATAATTATTGTCAATAAGTATTTGATTTAATAATTGATTAGTGTATATGATAATAGGCATTTCAGTTTTTACACTAATTAGTTCAATTTTGTTATTATTTACTTTCGTTCTTGATATTTGTACTAAATCACTATATCTAAGCGATGTAAAGCATTGAAATAAGAACATATCCAAAATAACTTTATATTCACTATTATTCTTTCTTTCATCCATTAAATAGTTTAATTCATTGTCTGAAAGTGTAATTACTTTTTTGTTTTTTGGTCCTTTATCTGATGATGGTGGTGTTATTTCAAATTTGATTACTTCTTTCATTTTTAGATAGTTTAAAAATGCATTGAAGTATATTGATTTCTTTCTTATTGTGTCTAAAGAATATGAATATCGTTTTGAAGCAACATAAACATAAAAATCTTCAACAAATTTTTCATCAACAATTGAATATTTTTTCTCTAAAATATAATCATTTATATTATTCTTCAAGTGTTTATAAGGGAATATACTTTGTGATTTTATTTTAGTTTTCTTTTTAAGATTTGTTTTTTTAGACATTTCAATGTCTTTTACGAAATTATCAAATAATTCAATAATGTCTGATTTATTGAGTTCAGTCGTAAAATATCTTTCTTTTACATATTCAATTGGAGGGTTGGTGTTATTTTTTTTATTATATTCATTAATGATTTCTTTAAGTCTATCAACTTTAGGGTTGATAATCAATGCATTTTTCTTTAAGTCTTTATCTTTATAAGCAATTTTCAAAGTTTGTCTAAAATGCTTTCCTTTGTGAGAATAGTCAATAGTGACTTTATCTCCAATGTTTGCAATGTAATTGTCTGTTGTTTTCATATTTATATTTTAAAGGTTATATGTAAATGTACATAAAAAAACCTATACTTGTATATAGGTTTTTTAAAAAATACTAAATATGTACAATTATTCTATTAAATGCTTTAAATATCTATTAAATGAAAAACTCTAAAAATTATTTAAATTATTGATTTACAATATCTATTATAATTCTATTCAATATCCTTTAAACAACATTTTTAAATTAAATAAACCTGTCGGGTTTTACTTTTAAATTGTTAATCAATCACTTATAAATTAAATATACTAATTATATAACACACATTAAAAATATGTAATAAAAAATATACATTTTAAAAGAATTTTAAATAAATGTTCAATCAGAAATGGTTGGACATTTTTTATTTTATGCTTATTTGTTAATATATGTTAATAAATGTTAATGTAATTATTTGTTAATGATTGATAATCAAGTTCAATAAGAATATTAAGATTTATAAATATAAACAAAGTAAATAAATCTATTCAACATCTATTCATAACCTTTAAAAAATTTTAAGTGTCTTTTAAATGATGTATCTAACTATCAGATAGTTAGTGTTTTACTTTAGGTGTTTATAGAATTATCTTTGCAGTGTGATTATACAGAATTATAAACAACTAAAATAAAATAAAAATGAGAGTAAGAAAAGAGTTAAAATTTAAAAACAAAATTTATGTGAGTTATGACGGACTTCTATTTGAAAAGAAGTTCATGTACTATGATATTCATTCTGAAAAAAAAATAAAGAATGAATATAAAGAAGTAATCAAAGATGATTTAAGTGATTACAATACTTTATTAAAAATGTTAAACCCTTTAAAATTGAAAAAAGTATGAAAAAATCAATTTGTATTCATTTACAGTTTTTCTATAAAAAAACTTCTGTCTCATTTAAAGAAGAAAAGATAATAAATAGTTTTATTAATGATTGTGAAAATTATTACAATGAATATTTTCAAGATCATATTATTCATTCATTAGAATATTTTAAACAACTTGATAAAATGATTTATGATTATGATGTATTTAAAAATGATGAATGTTTAAAAATTATATTTTGTTTTAACATTTATGTTTTAACTAAATTAAAATTGCTAAAAGATGATGATGATAATGGTATAATGTACATATATAAAAATTAAATATTACAAATATTAAACCCTTTAAAATTGAAAAAAGTATGAACCCAGTATTTAATAAGATTTTTGAATCTAAAATTGTTTCTCCTGTAATAATGATTGATATTTATGAAATGAAAAAACAATTTAAATGGATTTTAGATAAAAATAGAAAACACTTCAAAAATATTTCTATTTATTTTGAAACTTTATCTAATGAAAATAGGATAAAAGTAGGTTATCCTGATGACGGATTATTGAATGTACGATGTTTAGATGGTTTTCAATTGTATAATATTGAAAAATCATTTAGAGAATCAGAAGGTTTTATTTATAGTATGCCAAAAGATGTAGTTTTTGAAGGAATTCAATTGAAAATGTACATTATAAACGGTCATAAAGGTTTTGATTATAATGACCATTTAGGATTAGTTACAGATTATATACAAGCACCTCATGAATTAGTATGTTATATGATGAGATGTTAGAATTAAAATAAAATAAACAATTAAAAATTAAATATTATGGAAATTGAAAAAATGAAAGACTGGGATATTCTTATGTATTTAAGAATAGAACGAAATTGGATGGTTCAATCACATTATTGTAGAAGTGATATTGAAGAAATGTATGAAATTACATTTACAGATGATAAATGGGAAGAATTTACAAATTTTGCATGTGATTTATTTGATAATGTAAAGAAAGAAATGATGGATGATATAGTTGAATGTTGGTTAGAAAGACAAGAAGAATAAATAATTTAAAAATTAAAAATATGAAAAAAACGATGAGAGCTTATAAAGATTTTATGAGAATTAGATTTAGTAGAAGAGATTTATATCATGTTGTTAGTGCTGTTGGATTAAATGATTATAATGATATAACATTTGATTTATATAGTAAGATTGTTATTCAATTCAAGAATAAAAAAGAATATTCACAATTTGAAGATAATTATTATGGTGATGAATTTGAAATTGATATAAATGAATTTACAACAACAGGTGACTTTAAAGAAGAAAATAATAACGTTATTTTTTATGCTGACAATGAAAGTTCATTTGACAAAGTATGTATAATATGTAAATCATATAATTGTAATGTATATCAATTTATTATTGAAAATGAATTGAATACAATTGAGAATACCAACGATGAACTTGAATTATTAATATATGATTCAAAACGAAAGAAATGAAAAAACAAATTATACAATCAGAAGGGTTTAAAATAGATTCAACTAAGATTCCGCTAATTAAACCACCAAAGTCAATGAAAGAATATGACAGATGGAGTCATGAAAAAAGAATATTGTATTTGTATCAAATAAAATTTGATGAACTTTTATTAGATACAAGTATAACAAAAGAAGAATTTATAATAGAAACACGTAAAAGAGTTTTAGGATTATAAAATGCTATATCTGTGTATTTCAGTTGATTAAAGTTTTTTCGTGTCGTAGGTTTTGTATATAATTGCATATTGTCTTATGTTAAATATAAATTAAAACTTACAACATGAAAAAACAAGATGAAGATTTTTTTATTGGTATTCAAACAATTAGGCCATTTGTGTCTAATATGCAAATCAGAGTTTTATGCTCAATTTACAGAACTGAAGAATCAGTTTATGCTCAAGAGATTGTCAAAATGATTTCAGAGATTATTGAAAAAATGCCGAGTAGTTATGAAACTGAAGAAATTGATGAGCCAGACAAAGTTGTCTGGCTTCATTATTTTTATGGTTATTGTGATTGGTATATTGTTGAAAAAGACAAAGGCAATGAAGTTGATGACAAAGAAGCAGGTTTAGAAGTTGGTGGTCAATATCAAGCATTTGGTTATGCAAATCTTGGTGATGTTGAAAATGCTGAATGGGGTTATATATCTATTGTTGACTTACTTGCATCTGATGTAGAACTTGATTTTAACTTCATTCCTAAGCCATTTAAGGAACTTAAACTTAAAGGTTGATAATAATATTGATTTGAAAATTAAAATAGTCCAGGATTTATTTCTGGACTATTTTTAAGTTATCACCATAATAAAGTGATTGTTTTTTATTTTGATTCATCAAATCCTTTTCAAATCAAAAAGACCAAATATTTCATCAGCATTTTTAACTTCATTAAATATTTTATGTTCTGATTCAACTTTGTCAGGATGACAACTAATTAATAATAAAGATGTTAGAATAATTGTAATTGTTAAAAACCCCGGTTCCAAACCGAGGATTTGTTCCGGGCCGATCGGAGGTCGTACAACCTCTCTGGTCTAGAGACCACAACTATGTTTATTATTTCTTATGTTTATTTTCGTGACATTCAGTACATAAACTCATAAGGTTGTTGTAATCAAATCCTAAGAATTTTATTTGTTCTAAATCTTTGCCTGTTAAAAATGGTTGAATATGATGTACTTCAACTGTTGTTGTAACTTTGTCATTCTTTAAGCATTCTTCACAAAGTGGATTATTTTGTATTTTAAGTAGTCTTAAAGATTTCCAGCGTGTAGTATTGTAAACTTGTTTTTGTGCTATATTTCTGTTGTGATTATAATTGCTTAGTTTTTTAATTGGTTTATTGATTGTTGGCATTTATGTTTTCTTATTTTTTTGATTGTAATATAAATCATCAGGATTTTTATATTCAACTTTGACAAACTTATTAAATCTTGATTTTTTATTTCCTTTATTCTTTTCTCTATATTGTCTTTGATATTCTTTTACTTCTTCGTGTGTTTTCATAGTCATTATTTAATTTTTCTGTAATCAACAAAAAGATATTGTATTTTATCTTCAAATGATTCATTTTCATTTTTTTCAATATGGTAATCTTTATACTCAATACACTTGACATATTTAATTTCTTTTCTTTTTGTTTTTAGAAATGTTTTTAATATATCAAGTGTTGGTTCTTCAATATCAAGTTGCAAAAAATAAAGTATTTTTTCACCAAATATATCTTCACAGGAACATGAATTAATTAGTTTCTTTTTATCATTGTATTTGCAATAATTGTTGAATAATTCATTGTAATTTTCATTTAGCAATTTATGAAGTTTAATATTCATAGTAAAATCATTTTTAAGATATTAAACCAAAATTGACATTGATTACAATTGCTGGTGTTTTTTGATACCATTTTTGGTCGTTTATAATTTGTGTAAAACATTTAGCAATACCACGTTTGCATAATTCTGAAAAGTATGGGAAGGCCTTATCATACCTATTTTCGTCAAATTTTTGCCATTGAAGAAACATGCATAAAAGTCCATGTTGTTTACAATCATATCTATTTCTATAATCAACATATTGAAATTTCTTAATCATTTCATTAGCAATAAGAATCATCATATCTTCAGCTTTTTTAGTTAGTTTTCCTTTGCCTTTAGATATTTTAATTTCATAAAAAAAGTCAGTTTCATTAATGTATTTCATCTTTAGTTGATTTTATATATTTATAATATTTCATATAATCATTTAATATTGTCCTCATTATCCAACCAACAGATTCATCTTCAAGAATTGCCAATTCCTTAAAATCTTCCAATAATTCACTTTCTAATCTAAATGAATATGCTACTAAGTTTATTCTATCTTCATTTTCAATTTTTATTCTTTTATTACAAATTATTGTTCCTTCCATTTAAGTTTATCTAATTTTTCTTTTCTGTCTATTTGCTTTAGTTTAATAACTAATTGACGAAATGTAAGTGGAAAATCTTTATCTTCCTTTTTTACTTCATACATTATAGTGTACTTTTTATTTTTCATTTCTTTTGTCATTAAATTTTGAATGATAAATCATTAAAGAACTTATTATTAAACACACCAGTAACGTAATTTGTATTGCTCCAAAAATATATCCATCCATAGTTTTATTGATTATTTTTATTATATATAATTTTGGCTTCACTCCCTAACTCATTTATTACATTTATTTTACGATTTTTTTTCAAAGATTGAATAAATGTTTCCTGTTCAATAAATCTTCTACTTTCATCTGTTAGTAAGAATTCTTCAATTTCTTTTTCTAACTTTTCTTGTTCTTCTTTTGTCATTTTATTTTAATTATTTTTATTCAGGAATTTATTATAAATATGTAAGTTGTTTGCAAAATGATAATAAGTACCTACTTCAACATTTAATTTTTGTGCAATCATTTCTTGTAATAAACTAAAACAATATTGATCATTACAGAACCCATACCACAAATCATTAGAGCGCATTAGAACACTCATATTTAATTTGTTGTGTAATATCATAAAGTTGATTGCATATGTGCAAATAGTGTCACGTTCATATAAATTATTTTCTTTAGCATCATATAATGAAATACTTGCTCGTCTTGAATTAGGATTTTTAGTTAATTCATTTACTACATATTCAATTTGATTGCCTCTATTCCATTGGTAACCATAGTTAGAATTTACTGTACCATCTTCATTCATCATATTCAACCATATTTTGGCGGATTTTGCTATTTCAGTTGCATCAGGATTTGCTGACATATACCAGTTCCACTCATTCTCAGCATAATCTTTCTTCCATTTACGGTATTGTGTATCTATATTTCTATATGAAGGATTTTCAATGTAAAATCCTTCATTGAATATTGATTTAGTATTATCAAATTCTTCACCAAATAGAGATATATAGTTATAGTAGTATTCAAATGCAGTTTGAGCACAATCAAAATAATTCATTATAAATTTTGATTATTTTTTATTGATTCAGTAGAACCAAAACCACCATTACCACGTTCAGTTGGTGTTGTATGTAGTTCATTTATATCAACTACTTCAAAATCATATATAACTGGAGTTAAAATGAATTGGACAATTTTTTGATTTGCAACTAATACTATTGAATGATTTGATACATTCCATAAGTTAATATGTATTTCACCAGTATAATCTTCATCAACTACTGATGCTCCTACAATTAAACCAAGTTTGCCCATACTTGATTTATTGTTTGCTATAAGTGCTGTATTTTTTGGAAGTTCAACTTTGATTCCTGATGGAATACAAATACTTTCTGTTGGTTGGATAATTATTGATTCATAATCTGAAGGTAAATAAAAATCAATACCTGCACTACCTTTTGTTCCTCTTGTTGGTGTCTTTACATTTTTTCTGATAACTGCTAATTTCATTCATTTTTGGATAATTTTTTAAAGGTTAAAAACCTTAGTTTATTGTTATATATATAAATCAAAAAATATGACTTTTTGCCATTTATGCTGTAATTCTTAAAAACTCAATTTTTTGTAGTCTAATTATTTCATCATATAAATTGTACAACTCTATTTCTTGCATTTTGGTATAAACATCATCAATAGATTCTACATAACACATTTGCTTCAATAAATCATGTTTGTATAATGTTCTATTGTCATAGTTCAAATCAATCATATTTACAGTATTACAAACAATACCTTCAAGAAAACGATATGTAATCCAGTTATTATTGTGTGCTTTATCTGCTATACAGAGATTGTATTTTGAACTATTTATATGTTTTAATAATGTACTGTGATTTACTTTTGCGAGTGATGTAGTGCTTTCAAATGTGATTTTATCAACACCAATTAAAAGTTTATTTAATCGAGTTTCATGAAAATATCTCATCAATGAAAATTGTCTATCTGAAGTTCTGTTTGAACCATAATATATTAAATCGTATTTTTTAAAATTGTAAAACTCTGGTAGTTCTATTGACTTAAACATATGTTCAAACAATTTTATTGTTTCTCCTAATTCAAGTTTGTCTTTATATTTCTTTTCAACTAATTTGCAATACTTTTCATAGTCATTACCAGTAAATAATACTTTTGCTTTATTCATTCTTTCAGTATAATTATTTACTTCATCTATAGTTAATGATTCATTCTTTTTAAAAATGATTTTGGCTGTATTTTGGTAAAATAATTCAGGGTCAGTAAGTAGGTAAAATATTCTGCCATTAAATTGAGCAACTTTTCTTATTTTAGTATAAACTTCTTCACCAACAATACCACCAAAAAAGTTTATTGGAGAACCAATTACGATTAAGTCATCATAATCACAAAAACATACTTTATTTATATCTAAATATGAGTTGTCAGCATTTTTAATCTTTTTTTCTGCAATATCAACTACATCATAATTGTAGTATTCTTTTAAGAATTTTTTAGCATAGGTCACTTCAACATATTTATATGCTTTCTTTTCAATTGCCATTCTTTGGTTAATCTGAATAATAAGTGCTTTCATTATTTTATATCATTATTTTTTGTATTTGAAATAAATTCTTCATACTCATCTTTTAAGTAATCCATATTTTCTTCATATTCTTTTATAAACTTATAGTATGTAGGTTTGCTAATAAAATATTTCTCTTGTATTTCTTTTGGAGTTTTCTTTTCAAAGAATAAATCATATAATACATCTATTTTTATCGAATTATCAAATTTGACAGGACGTCCAGTATTATTCTTTCGATTATCTATCAAATCATTCAATTTATTTTCCATTTCAATTGAATGAGCAATCAATCTTTCTTTTTCTTTATAATTATTGAGAGCACCTAAATAAGATACTGCATCTAACATTGAATCTTCTTGATATGAAAAATTCATTCTTGAGAACTTCAAAGCAATCATAGCATAATACATATCTTCAGTTGTCAAATCTTTGCCACTCATTGCATTAAATATATCTCTCATTTTTGTCATAGATTGGTCAAATGGACCATAATTTCTTTCCTTCTCTTCGCTTCTTTGATTTACGATTTCATCTGCTTTTTTTAAAATGTTCATTTTATAATAATTTGTTTTTGATAACTATAAATTGTCTTGTTACAAGTCTTTAATAGTTATATTGGCTTTTGTCTTAAAGTGTCCCAAATGTGTTTATTTGTTGGTCAAATGAAACAATACTTAAATGCTTTGCTTCTTTGATTGATAACAAAAATCCTTTGTGTAATCCGTCTTTTGTTGTTCGTAATTCATGTTTGTTTTTTATTGTGTTTAGATGTTTTTTTGATAATATGTAATAATCTTGGTCTAAATCACCAACAACATATAGAAAATAACCATTGTCAATATTTATACCTGAATCATACCATTTTTCATCTGATTTGATAAAACATTCAATCCATAAGTTACCAGTTTTTTTGTGTGATATATCTCTTGATAAATCATAACAATCATACATTCCATGTCTTTGCATAATTTTTGTCATTGTGTCTGTGAAATCTGTTTTTTTACTTTTCATTGCTGTTTTTTTTTAACCCATTGTTTTGGATTCAGATTTTATTTAATTTTTCAAGTTTTTCTTTTCTTACTTGTTTAAGTGTTTTATAGAAAATATTGAAATCTTTTTCTTCATAAAAATAAATCTCAGCATTATTGTTTATATTAACATATACAACATATACTTCTTCCCATTTATTACTAAATCTCATTATAGCTTCTTTTCCTTTTTCTATAATGTTCCAATCATCTTTTTTATGTCTTTTCTTACATATTACTTTTTCCATAATTTTAGTTTTTTTTATTCTGAAAATACTTTATTGAGTTTTTCAAGTTTTAATTTTCTTAAATCTTGTTTTTCCATAAAATATTTATTGAATTTTTCAATATCATATAAATATTCATGTTTATCATTATCTACAACTAATACATAATTCAAAGAACCATAACCAAGCCATAAATCATTACCATATTTTTCAATATATTCTCCTGTAGTTTTACATGTATAATATTCATACATCTTATTATTTTTGATAATATCAGATGTATTACCATAACGTACATTATATGTTCCTCCACCATAACGAACTTTTTTATGTTTTTTTATGCAAATTGTTTCTGTTTTCATAATTTTAATTGTTTTTTGTTGTTTTTTATAATTATTTTATTTTTTCATTAATACATTCACATTATTTGATGGTTTTACAGCTTTAAAATTGAATATTTCATAAATGTCATTAGGTAATAACGTCAATCTATATTCAGCGTAAGCAATAACTTCTTTTTTATCAGAAATTTTCAATTGTCTTTCGCCCATACAATCTTTACTCCATCTACATTGTAATCCATAAATTGACCCATAAAATGTGCTAAAGAATAAATATCCTCATTTGTTTTTAGGCCTTCTTTGAACCATTCAGCTGAATAACCTTTTAGAATTTCAATTTCTTCTTTAATCTTTTGTCTCGTTGTTTTCATAATTATTTGTTTTTTTTATTATATATAAATGTTTATGCTCTTTGTTTTAACTTTTTGTCATTTATTTTCAAATTATTTTCATTTAATTTTTAATTGTCATTATATCAATTATTTAGGGTTTAGTAAAATAAAAAACAAAGTCTTCTTTTAATATTGATAAACCTTTCAAATAATTTATATCACTTAATAAATAATAGTTGTCATTTACACTTACTATAAATGCTAAACATTTATAAATTTTCATTTTCATTTTTTTTATTTTTTTCTTTTTCCCATCTTATATTTGCTGCTGTAGTTCCATCTTTGGATGCTTGTTTTCTTTCTAATAATTGTTCATCAACTCTTATATTTTTATATAAGTTATCATCATCTTGATAAAATAGCTCATAATCATTTAATATTCTTTTTAATTTGTTTTTGTTTTTACATCTTGTTGAATAAACTAATGAATCAAAATCTATTTTACCATCATTTTCATGTAATGATTCAATAATACAAACAAATAATCCATAACCTTCATGTTTCTCTAATCTTAATAGTTTGCTTATTTTTTCATCATTTCTTGATAAGTAGTCCCATTTGAACCATGACCTTATTTCTTTTAATTTAGTCCTCATTATTTTTTTTGATATTATTTTTCCAATAACTTAACATCATCTCATTTACTTGAGCTTTATTTTTTGTAACATAATCAGTAATAAAATCATTTATTAGTTGAGACTTAGGAACTTTTAACATTGATGTAACAACATCAAAATCCCTTAATACATCACAATCAATGTAATAACTTTGCAATTTCTTGTCTTTTTTAGTTTCTTTTTCCATAACGTTTAATTGTTTTTTTTATTATATATAAATTGTTATGCTCTTTGTTTTCACTTTTTATCATTTATTTTCAACTTATTTTCATTTAATTTCAATAATGTCATTTAACATCATTTATATCAACATTCAACCAAAAACAAAAAGAACATCAAGCATACACATATGTTTGGCACACAAAGTGTGCATCTTATCTATTTTACATTTGAATCTTTTTTTGTTTTTTTTCTACCACACTCGCTACGCGAGTGTAATAAAAGATTTAAGTGAAATTGATATTGATTGAAGTAATTTCAAACTGGATGACTTCTTACTTTTACTATTACTATTACTTGCATATGCACAAATGATGCAAATGCATATGCACATGCATAACATAAATGACATTCTTTATATACTTATCAACATTATGGCACTTTATTTTTGACAATGGTTTTGGGTGGAACGCCCATGGAATTCATGCGGAACGCCCATGGAAATCCCATGGAAATCAAAAATGTATTTTTAGTTTGTTCCTTATTTCAATATAATCAATCCTTGTATATGCTCCTTTTATATTGTATAAATATTTGAAGTTTTTGATTTCTTTTTCAGTAAGTTCATTCTTTAATAAATGAAAAAAGTGATTTAATGGTTTTAAGTCACTTAGATAAAATATTGTTTTTTTACCTGTTCTACATTCAATTGTAGATCCTGTCATATTGTATATATAATCACCATACATACAATTATTTAATGGGTCTATAAATATGATTAATAATTCAGGTATTTGATTGTATTCAATCCAATGATGTTCATTTATTCCTGTTTGATAATTGTCATCAAAAGGTTTGTAGGTTTTTATGTCAATCTTTGTTATACTATTGTCAATTTCTTTAATTCCATTATTGATTGTCCATTTTTGTATGAATAAATCGAAATAATGTTTTTCTTCTTTTATGTTTTTCATGACATTATAACTATGAATACTTTTTTCATATTCAGATAAACATTGTAATCGTTTAACAAATATATATTCACCATAGTCACCAATAATTTTACTAATACTATCTTTCATACGTTACATTTTTATTTGTATATATAAATCCTTCATTCCATGATTTTTAAGCATAAAAAAAGACGCTCAATGAGCGTCTTTTCATTAAGGTTGATTTAAGACCTTATTTCAATAGATTTTTTATTTTGTAAAGTATCTCATCACTATCAGATTGAAAGTGTTTAGAAAGAGCCTCAAACCAATTAGGATTTAATAATAACTTACCTGCATTTACAAACTCTTCTTTGAAAAGTAAATTCAAGATTGGTTCTTTTTCTGATTGTTTAACTAATTTAGCTTCTTTGTTTGCAAGTTTTTTAGCATTTCTTGCTTCTAATGCTTCTGGTGATAATTTTCCTTGACGTGCCATAATGATAAATATTAAAAGTGAATAAAAAATAATTTAAGATAATGCAATATATTTTGTTCTTATATGATTTAATTTCAACAGTTTGTCATTTGTTTTATAATAATGTAATGCATTTACACAACTATCAAAATCTTTGTAATACTCCTTAGTTCCAGCTAATTCTTCTTTATTTATTCCTTTATAATAAAATTCAGGATTTGAAGTTGTATCAAATACAGTTGCATCAAATAAAGAACCTTTAATACTATCTACAAACTCAATATCATATTCAATCTCATTAGAAAGTCCAAGAAATGAGTTTTTTGTTACTTTAGTTTTAGTTTTGATTTCAGGAGCTTTATAAACTCCATCTATAATCTCTACCTTCGATTCTTCTTTTGGTGGTTCAAAGGAATTCATAATTTTGCTTTTCATCATATCAAATCCTTATTTATAACATCAGTATCAAGTAAGTCTTTCAATTTTTTCAAATCATCAACAATATTTGTGACATTTTTTGTTGATATATTTTCTAAAACCTCTTTTTCATACTTTTCAG
>TBL_comb48_EPIDRAFT_1000408_pt1 | contig 33934 bp, 38 predicted proteins | sample TroBogEpilimnion_37_FD_10681 | JGI IMG/M metagenome (IMG submission 10681) | reverse complement strand
CTATCTTTAACTATCTTTAACTATCTTTAACTATAATTATCCAAATCTATCTTTAACTATCTTTAACTATCTTTAACTATAATTATCCAAATCTATCTTTAACTATCTTTAACTATCTTTAACTATCTTTAACTATAATTATCCAAATCTATCTTTAACTATCTTTAACTATCTTTAACTATAATTAACTATCTTTAACTATAATTATCCAAATCTATCTTAAACTTATTAATATATACTTTATATAAATAAAAAATAAAACATAATATGAAACTTGAAGAACATTTCAAAGGCGCTAAATTATTTTACACACAAAATTTCATTAATTATTTAATGGAAAATCCAGATGGTATTGAAATACCCATTATAAAATTAAATTCATTTTTTAAGAATTCATCCTCTTATAGGACTGAATGTATTGATAAGTTAATTGAATTGGAGGTTATTGAAAGAACACCATATTTTTCATCCTATTCAAATAATAATGAAATTAAAAAGTCTAAAAGATATAAGTTATATAACATTGAATTATTTAATTTACCTGTTATAAGTGAGGAGGAATATTTTATTAAAGAAGAAACAAAAAATGAAAATATAGAAGGTAATTTAGTAAGAATTAATTATAAAGGTATGGGTGAGGAGCAATTCTTAATAACAGATGAAATTAAAAAAACCATTAAAGAAGTAATTAAAGAGTTAAAAGAATTTTTTGGTGAGGATATACCAGAGGATCTTTATTTAAGAGAAATGAAACAACATTCGATTGAAGTACCAATCGCCTGGTATTATTTTAATAAATATATTAATCATAAAAAAGTTAATTCATTGTATGGAAAATAAAGATATATGGAGTGAGAAATATAATCAATATTTCAGATGTGGTGCTTATAATATACATAAGAAAGATAATAACCTATTTAAGTTTAGAAATTATTATTATGATGTAAAAAAGGACATAATGATACACGAAAGTGTTATCGAGGATTATATTAATAATAAACAAAAGTTTAGAAAAAGTAAGCGTAAAGAAGCATACATTAAGAAAAATAATTTGAAAAATGTTTATGATCCAAAAGCAGGTTTAATTCCAAATTATGACGAGTGGGAAGTAAAGAAGCCAGACATTTTTAGATAAAGATTAAAAGAAAAAGAAAATAAAATTAATACTCGGACACAAAAGAGAAACATAATCTTTAATATATAGATTATGATTACAAAAGAAATGTTATCCTTTTTCATTGAAGATAATAAAATTATTCCACAAAATCGAGAATATATTACAATATATGGTGATGTTGAAGACTTTCACGATACTAATATTTCCGAAAATTTGATCAATAATAGTGAATTCATTAAAGTTAAAGGTCCTAAATGGGCACCAGATGGCACACATTATATTCAATAACCCACCATTCATAGGTGGTGAAACAATAACCCTTTCATTATTACAATATAAAAGAGATAAAAAATTAAGAGAGTTAGGTTTATGAATGAAATATCTTGTGTTGAATGTTTGACCAACCCAGAAATAAAAGGTTTGTGTAAATCGTGTTATTATAAAAAATGGTGGAAAGATAATAGAAGTAATAAAAAATCTTCCATTAAAGTAATAAAAAATCTCAAACTAAGAACAAGCAACACGTATGTTGAATATGTTGAAGTTGATTTAGATCGATGGGAAGTGGAATTTTTAATATATAATAACAAATAAAATAACAAAAAATATGGGATTTAAGAAAGGAACTAAGTATGGGGTTGGTATTAAAAAAGGTCAGGTGTTAAATCCCAATGGGCGACCAAAGAAATTCGTAAGTGAAGTGATGATGAAAACTGGATTCAAACCTTCACAGATTAATGATGCTTTAATGAGAATAATTAGACTAGATATGAAAGAGTTGAATGATTTAATATTAAATGAAAAAGCCACCATTCTAGAAAGAATAATTGCCAAAGCCGTTTTGAAAGATTATATGGATGGCGATATAAGTAGTTTGGAAAAAGTATTACAAAGAGCAATTGGAGCACCAACGCAACATATTGAAAGTAAAAATCTAAATATAGAAGTACAATATATCACATTACCAGACGGCACTAAAATTGAAATATAAAAAAAATAACACAATGAATATGAAACTTTATTTAGGAAACAATTTAGAAAAATTAAAAGAATTAGAAGATAATTCGGTAGATAGTGTCCTGTCGGATCCTCCATATGGAATAAACTTTATGGGTAAAAAATGGGATTATGATGTACCTTCTGTTGAATTGTGGAAAGAGGTTTTGAGGGTATTGAAACCTGGTGGTCACGTTTTATCATTTTGTGGTACAAGAACATACCATAGAATGGTGGTTAATATGGAAGATGCTGGATTTGAAATCAGAGATACTATATCTTGGTTATATGGTAATGGTTTCCCTAAATCATTAAACATTGGTAAAGAATATGATAAAAAAATGGGTAATGATAGAGAAGTGGTGGGTGAAAGAATTGTTGATGATATACGAGGTGGTAATTTTATAAATGATGAACATAAAAAAATTAAAATAGAATTCACCAAAGGATCATCCCAATATGAAGGTTGGGGGACTGGACTTAAACCAAGTCAGGAATTTATTTGTATGGCTAGAAAACCTATATCCGAAAAAACCATTACAGAAAATATGATTAAATGGGGTGTGGGTGGAATTAATATAGATGAAAGTAGGGTTGGTTATGGTACAGGTGAAGGCCGTTTCCCATCCAACACCATTTTAGAATGTATCTGTGATGAAGTGATTAAAGGTGAAAAGGGTGAAATTAAACATAGTGGAGGTCAATTGGATAATACCGATTTAACACACGAATGGGGATATAAAGAAATAAAGAGAACGAATTTTACAGATAAAGGTGATATACATACAAATCCAAATTGTCCTTGTTATATTTTGGATAAACAAAGTGGTGGAGGTGGCGCATCCCGTTTCTTTTATGTGGCTAAGGTATCAAAGAAGGAGAGGAATATGGGTTTGGATGGATTTGTATTGTCTAAGAACCAACACCCAACCGTTAAACCAATTAATCTTTTATATTATTTGGTCAATATGATAACTCCAAAAGGTGGTGTGGTTATGGATATGTATATGGGATCTGGATCAACAGGTATAGCGGCAAGATTACTAGGAAATGATTTCATTGGAATGGAAATGGATGAAAATTACTTTAAGATATCAGAACAAAGAATTAATTCCTTTGAAGAATATAGAAAATTGTTAAAAGATAAATGATTGACTTTACATTAAACGTCAAACAAAAAGAATTATTCAACCTCGTAGTCGCGTCAGCAGAAGGCTTAAACCCTTATAGGGAAATAGCCTATGGTGGCGCGATTAGAGGTGGAAAAACATATGGAACACTGGGTGTTCTTGTTACGTTAAGTATAATGTATCCTGGTTCTAAATGGGCCGTATTTAGAAAGGATAATCAAAAGTTAAAAGAAACAACTATCCCATCATTGGAGAAGATTATAGGTAATTCACCAAATTGGAAATGGAATAGATCATCCCCAACATTTGTAGAGCATAAAAATGGATCTAAAATAATGTTTATGGATGAAAACATAGAGAGAGATCCCGAGTTGAATGGTTTGTTAGGTCTTGAAATAAACGGAGCCGTGTTGGAACAAGCTGAGGAATTATCCATTAAATTATACACGACTATCAAATCTCGTTTGGGTAGTTGGATTATTCCAAGGATGCCTAAACCACTTTTATTATTCACATTTAATCCGTGCCAGACTTGGATTAAAGAAATGTTTTACGATCCACATAGAATAGGTGATTTGAAAGCACCAAAATATTATATACCAGCACTTCCAACAGATAATCCAACCGTTACAAACGAACAATTCGCTATGTGGGAAACTTTGGATGATAAATATAAACGTCAATTCGTTGAAGGTGATTGGACCAATATGGTTAATAATGATGATTTATGGGCTTGGGCGTTTGATAGGAAAAAACACTGTTATAATAATAACACACCCATTAAGATAGAGGCTGATAAGAACCAGTATCTATATATCAGTTTCGACTTTAACGCTAATCCAATAACTTGTATTATAGCACAATCAACCTTGATTGGACAAATCGATGTGATTGAAAGTATAAAATTAGCAAATAGTGATATATATAAATTATGTGAAGTAATTAAACAAAAGTATCAAGGTTATTTGTATATAATTACAGGTGATGCTTCTGGATCAAATCGAAGTGCTATGGTGGCTGATGATTTGAATTATTATAAAATTATAAAAAAAGAGTTAAAGGTAGCACAAACACAAATTAAAGTTGGTAGATCAAATCCTAGATTGGTGGATAATCAAGTCCTAGTCAATTCTATATTATCAAAAGGAAATGTAAGGATAGATTTAGAAAAGAATAAAGCATTATTATATGATTTGGAAAATGTTAGAATGTGGGCAGATGGATCAATTATCAAACAGGATAGAACTGATACAACACAACAAGCAGATACATTGGATTGTTTCCGTTATTTGTGTAATACTTTCCATCACCAATTTACAAAATTACATATTTCTTAAGGAATAATATAAATTTAATATATACGATATGAATAAACTAGAAGGACATATTGGTGATCACTTTTTTACCAGCACAACAATAAATGGATTGGAACACTTAATCCAAGTAAGTCAAACCAGTAGAGGGGTTGAAGATAATAAAATTAAAGTATTTATTAGAAACTCAACTAACACTGGTACTTTATGTGAGTTTGAAATTCCTGAGTGTGGGTTTATTTATGATAAATAAAATTGATAATATGATACTAAAATTAAAATATTTATTAGAAACGGGTCATACTTGGTTGCGCAACCATACTGCCGCGCCTCAACTAACACTGGAACATTATGTGAGTTTGAAATTCCCGAGTGTTGGTTTATTTATGACATTAATATATTCCGCTTTATTTATCTATGGATTTAGATACATCACATCATATACACCAAAAAATCAAACAAAAGATAATCCATTTGGGGATAAACCAGATAAAGATACTGATAAAGAAATCTTTTGGTGGTTTAGATACTATATTGGAAAATCTCTTTATAAGAGTAGATTTGAAATCATATTGAAACCATTATTTATGTGTGCTTACTGTATGTCGAGTATATATGGAACATTATTTTACTTTTCACAATATAATAATTTATTATTGTGGCCGGTATTTTGTATATGTTTATGTGGTTTGATTTCGGTAATAGAAAAAATTAGTGGTTAATATGGAAGGTGAAATGAAAAGACAATTAATAAATGAACTCGGAATTTGTTATTTATCCAATGACGAGTATAAAAAGGGTTTGATTATAGATTATTTATCACAAGATATGGTTATAGGATGCTCCTTAACAGAATTGATGATAGGTAATCCATTACTCCCATTTGAAGTTAAAAATGTGTAATTGTAATAAGTCAAATACAAACAGAAGGGATGTTGTAATACCAGCACAAAATAGTCAAGATATAGATATGAGAGATTATGTTTTAAGTTTAGGGTGGGTTGAAAGTGGATCCTGTGGTTGTGGTGAGAAAATGGCTTATTATCTAAACCCAACATATCCAAATTGGAGGATAGAGATTAATGAGAGAAGACAAGTATTTAGAATTTCTCTTAAAATAAATAACAGTGAATATAAAAGAAAAGGACAAGCAGGTCCATTAAATTATATGGACGCTTACCAGTATTGGATTATAAACATTGGGAACAATTTAGTATAAAAAATAAACACACGATATGAGATTTTACATTAAAGAAAAGAAGGATCAACCAAATCCAAAAACAGTATTTCCAAATGCTTTTAGTATAATTAATTATGCTTTTACGATAGATGAAAAGGATTTCTTTGAGTTTGATGATTTTAACAATGTTCCTTGTGAAAGGGGTTTCAATGCTTTAACCATCTACAATGAGTTAAGTCAAAGATGTAGTAGAGATTATTTGATTGCCTTTTCCACAGCGTTGGATAATATAGTTAATGATAACAGAGGTATTCGATTAACAGAAGTGGTTAAATTAAATTTACAATTAAAAGAAAGGTTAGAGTTAATTACAGAAGTTGATATAGCATATAAATTATGTGCTGTTGTATATTTTGATAGCGCTGAAAATCCATACAAATTTGAATATAAAAGGGCAATGGAGAATGCGGATCTGTTTAATAAATGTGATATGAATGAGTTTTTTTTTTCACAGCCCATAAAAAAATTGATGCCCTCTATCGCTTCATTGGGGAAAGATTTAAGGGATTATTTGGAGATAATAACGAAGATGAACAAGAAACACCTAGCGGACATTTCTATGATGCTATCAGACAACGACAAGAGCAACGAATACTTCAAGTCGCTAGAATTGCTACTGAAAAAGGAACTACAATAAGTGAGATAGGTAATTTAGATATATACACATATTATCTTTATTTGGAGGATATAATTAACAAATCCCAAAATGAAGCAATGAATTAAGATTAATATATATAAAAAAATAATTACAATATGCCTCAAAATAAAATAGTAGTACAAGTAGGTGGTGATGCTTCACAACTTCAAGGAACTATCGACCAATTAACCAAATTAGGTTTAATTGATGAAAAAAACGCAGATACATTTAAGAAAAATCAGGCTAAGATTAAGAAACAGTTAGAGGAGACAGAAAAGACTGCCGATAAAGTAGGTGAAGCCTTTGATGAGATGGGAAAGAAAATGATTGCTGCTTTTGCTATTGAAAGGGTGGCTGAAAAGGCTTTTGATGCTATTAAAGAATATGTCCAAGAAAGTATAGAAGTATTTGAGGAAGCGGAGCAAACACTTAATCGACTTAAATTATCCGTTACGAATGTAATGAAGGGTAATACCGAGGAGTTTAATAAGATGAGAGAGAGTGCTGAAAGGTTGGCAAAATCTATGAATTTATTATACACTCCCGAACAAATTATGAAGGCTCAAACTATGTTAGCGAATGCTAAATTAAGTAGAGAGCAGATAGAGAAAACGATACCAGTTATACTTAATATGGCCGCTGCGAGTGGTAAAAGTATTGATGAAATCTCTGAAAAATTTATCACGGTAGCAGAAAAGGGTGGATTAGCGTTAAAGGATTTTGGTATTCGTGTAAAAGATACACATAATTCAACAGATAATCTAAATATGGCGTTAAGTAGAGCGGGTGCGTATGCTGGTGATATGACGGCTGCTTTGGATACTTATGCCAACGCCGCACAAAGGACAAAAAATATAAACGAGGAATTTCAAAAATCGTTGGGTGAAAAATTAGCACCTATGTGGGAGAATTTCAAACACGGTACGTTGGAATTTGTGGCTGACTTAACGGGATTTAATACTGAATTGTTGGCAAGTTTGGATAAAATCAAAGGACATATTGTAGAAACTGCGGAAAGTCAAAAGAAAGGGTTTATGTCTGTGTTTAGTAAAGAGAGTACAAATCAACTAGAAAAACAATTGGAGTTAATAGAAGGTACGGCAAAAGCACAAGGTAAATTGAAAATAGCGGAAGGTGATTTATATGCTGCGAGGGAAAGAAATAACAGGATAAGTTCTGGTGTGGAAACTGGTAAAACCGAGGATATATCACCTTTGGAAAAGAAGGTTGAATTATTACGAAATGAAAAAGAAACTTTGGCGGATTTATTAAAGGTTAGAAAAGAAACTGATAATAAAACAAAAGAAAGTAATAGAGATTTAACCAAATTTACAGAAGCGCAATTGGAAACTAGATTAAAATCATTACAAGATGAAAGTGCCGATGAGATTTTATATGAAGGTCAAACTACTGGTATTTTGAAAGATGCGCAAAGAGATTATGAAAAGACTAGAACACAAGAAGCGCTTACTAAATTAAGAGAAAGGAACCTTAAAATGAAGGATGAAAATTCCAAATTATTAAAAGAATTACAGGATCAAGAGATAACTACTTCGAATGAAACTTTACAACTTCAAATTGATTTAGAGGATAGTGATTATAAAAAGAAATTAAAAACCCTAGATTTACAATTACAAAAACAAACAGAGGAATATGGAAAAAGGAATAAAAAGATTGAAGAAGGGTTAAAATCATCGGATGAGAGAATAAGATTACAGGCTAAAAAGGATAAAGATTTATTAATAAGTGATGCCAAATTATATGATGAAAAGTATTGGAGAGAGAGACAAATTTTAGAGGATGCTAAATCAAGAGAAAAACATATAAGAGATTTGGCCGATCAAAAATATTTTGCCGAAATTGAAATAGCAGCAATGGAAGGTCGGTTAAAATTAACCGAAATGGAAAGTAAAATAAGTGAAAATAAAGCCATAAATTCACATAAAAAGGAAAGTGAATTACATAAAATTAGAATGGATAACATCCAAAGTGAATACAAGGCTGTGGTTAATCTTAATAGGGCTGAGCAGACTAATGTAAATATATTAGCGAGAAAGACTGGTGAAGCAATTAAAGATCAACAAAGTAAGATTTTGAAACAAATGAGGGAAAGTAAGGATGAGAATGGAAATCCATTACAAGGAGTTAGAGAAAATGCTGATAAATATGAAGAGTTGATTAAATCAAAGGCTGATGGATTGACTAAATTTTTGAAGGATCATAAAGTGACAGAATGGGAGGAATTATCGGATATTGAGAAAGAAGGTTTTAATAATATCATTACGCTGATGGATGTGGAAATGAAACAATTAGAGAAACAGGCTGTTGATGCTGGTGACGAGCAGGTTAAAAAGACTGTTGATACAACAAAATCCTTATATAAAGAATGGTATGATTATATAAATAAACAAAATTTACTAGCGACTAAAAATTTATTATCTGAAACTGAAATGAACCTAAAAAAGGAAGAGGAACAAAAGAGACACAGTGAAGTAATGATTAAAAAGGTACAGGAAATGAACCAGGCAATCATTACTGCGACAGAGCAGCGTTTGGATAGTGTAATTCAAAGTGATCAAACCCAAATTGACGAGCAACAAAAGATTATTGATACTCAAAGAGTGTTGGCTGAAAAGGGTTTATCAAATGATTTAGCCTTCGAGCAAAAGAGACAGGATCAAATGGCACAACAAAAGATTAAGGATGAAATCAAACTTAAAAAGACAAAAGAGTTAGAGATTTTCTTAAATGCGTTGGCTAAATTTACGGAAGATAACCCAAAGACGGCACTAGCGAAAGCAATTGGTTTAGTAGCGGCATCGAAAGTGGTTGAGGCTGTATATGCTGAGGAAGGTGGTATTATAGGTCAATCAACTCAAACGAGTAGGGTTGGATTTGGTGGATTTTCTCGCAGACATAAGAGTGGAAATGATGTGTTATTACACGCAGAGAAGGGGGAAGGTATTTTATCAGTTAAAGAGATGAATAATTTAGGATATGAAAACTTTAATTCATTGAAATCATTATTGAAAGCACCATTAAATGTAAGATCTTTACCAACAGCGAGTGTTGTTGTAAATGATAACAGGGAAATTGTATCTAGATTGGAAAGTTTAGAAAGAACGATAAGAGATAAAAAAGAGGTGAGTATTGATTTCGATGGTATGAATAATATGATACATACAACGATAGAGCACGGTATTAAAAATGTTGTTAGAGAGCAATTCAAAAAATCAAGATTATAATTTATGGCACAAGAATTAAACTTTTATGTAAATAATCAATTGGTACCACCACCTGATAATTATAGATCTCTACAAATAGAATTATCATTTGAGAATAATTCACCGGAAGCCGTATTGAATAGTACTAAATTAATTTGGAAAGGAAGTGATGCTGCTTTAATGACACAATGGGTACAATCTGGATTGAATGGTGGTGTTGGTATATTTGAAGGGGTTCCGTTGGAAATACAAGCGTGTGGAACTAGTATAACCATTTTCAATGGTATTATTGATTTAACAGATAGTGAAACTACTTTTGCTTGTGATATAGTAACCTGTAAAATAAGAGATAAGAGAATGGATATGGTTAGTCAATTATTGGATACTATATCATTTGCCTTTTTAGCCACACCAGTTGCGGATGGTGGTGCTGGTCTAATTAATCCTTCTCCACAAGACCAGGGTGGTGATTATGTAGTGATACCATATCAATTAAATAATATACCCGACTACGTTCAAGTAATGATGATGGGTTTAAGTCTTTGGACTATAATTGATAAATTAGAGAATATAAAATTATCACAGATTGTTGCGGATGTACAAAATATAGTGGCGGATAGTAGTGATTTAGTGGCAGCGATTGCTGCTTTGGATGCTGGTGGTGCTGCTATGGCTGGTATTGATTTAGCGAAAGATATATTAATACTTCTAGCATATTTGGCATATATTGTATTTTTAATTTTATGTATAATTGATTTATTAAAATCAATGTTTAATTATTTAATATCCCCAGTATTTACAAAATTTGGTATGTATGCTTTGACTTTGATAGAAAAAATGTGTGATTATTTTGATATAGGTTTTTCATCCACCATTTTACAGAATGCTCCTTATAATAACCTTATATTAATGCCGAGAAAGTATGCTTGGTCGAATAATAATACTGTTGCGGAGCAAATGATATTAAATTTCATTGGTTTATCATCGAATACTTCAATGAGTTATGATGATTATTTGAATTGGCAGAGTGGTGGTCCTGCTTATGGTTATTACGATGGGACTTGTGGTGATTTGATTAGAGATTTAGAAGCAATGTTTAATGCTAAGGCTAAAATCATATTCGATGTTAATGGAAATCCAGTTTTACACTTAGAAAGGTGGGATTATATTTACAATATAGCAAATTATACTTTACCGAATATATCGGATCAAACACCATTCAATACAAATGGTTTATTCAATACGAGTGGTCAAAGTAGAAGTGCTTTTGCTACAAATGCTAGTGAAGTTCCAGCAAATTATTATGTTAAATGGGCTGTGGATAGTGAGGATTTGAATACTTTTAATGATTATAGTGGTAATTTAATTAATGCTACAACAACCCCGATTAAAACGAATAATATACAATTTGTGACTTTACAAGGATTAGTTGGGAAGGATTTACACTTTTCACACGCAACTAGAAAGGATAGTGCTTCTTTTTTAGAGAATTTATTGGGATATGTTTGGAGTTTCGCTGCTGGTATTACAAATATAGTGACGAGTGAAATAAGTGCTGTTGCTAAGTTATTCAATTCTCCATCTATACCATCGTTAAGTACAACACCAAACTTCACAGAAACGGGTCATATGTATTTATATAATCATTTCACTTCAACACCTAAGGCTTTTATAGGTGGGGATAGTCAATTATATAGTTGGTTACCATTTTGTGGATTTGGTTTAGCAGGTAGGACTTTGGGTGGAATAACGATAGATCCAAATAATAAATCATATATAGGTGCTTCAACACTTATGAAGAATTTTCATTTTAGTAATTTAGGTCAATCGGTTTATCCAGGACCACCATATTCTATTCAAGCAGCAGGCACACCATATTATAATCAATACTTATTATATAAATCACAAAATGTACCATTATGTTGTGATGATTATTTGAAATTACAAAATTATAATATATTTTATACTTATGACGGGCAACAAGCAAGGATAGATAGTATTAAGTGGGATGTACATAAAGGATTGGCTATGATTGATTATAGAGTTAATCAACAATACACAACCAATTTACAGGTTTCATACATTATAGATGGATGGAAAACAACAACAGCGCTATAATTATTTAATATATAAAAATAAAAGCACATATGGATAATTTTGATAAATTTAGAAATTCATTTAACAGTTTAGATTTAGATAGTGTTAAGAAATCAATGACAGAAGCAATGGAAAAGATTGCCCCTTCTATTGAAATTTTAACAAAGGATGTTAATAAATATAATAAACCTAAATCAAAAAAGGATATAAAGTTAAACGGACAAGTTGTTTCGGTTAAATTAACAACGGATGGTCAAGTAATTATATCATTTCCCACCATTGATGAAGGGGAAGTATATTATAATAATTTTAATGGATAATGGGTATATTGAAAATTAAATTGGCTGGTATATATAAGATAACACATAGTAGTGGTTATTATTATATTGGTAAATCTGTTGATATATTCAGTAGGTGGCAATCCCATTACACTTCTCTTAAATTAAAGAAACACTCATCACCTTCATTCCTTAAATTATGGAATAACAGTAAGATTGAAGATTGGACTTTTGAAATAATTTTTTATATATCAAAAAGTGATTTTAAGAATAATACTTCATTAAAGGGGAAGCCATTGGATAAAGCGTTTGATAAGTATTTATTAGCAATGGAAAAGACTTTTATGAAAAAATATAGTGTAAATTTTGCGTTAAATAAAATGAATAAGAGTTTTTCTTAAAATATATAAATAAAATAAAATAATTTATGGTAAATATAAATTCAATTACTTTCACGGATGAATATGGATCAACAACAAACTATTTAATGGGTTGTGTTGGGGATAAAATCACTGCCAATATAAATTTCAGTGTTGAATGGAATACCACAGATGTGAGTATGGTTTTTTCACCTTCAAATAATACAATTACGAGAAATGATTGTGGTGGGGGTGGATCATTTATAAACGATGGTTTCAATGTTGGTGATTTAATTGAAGTTTCAAATAATGGGGCTTCAAATGTTGTGAATGGTACATATTCTATAATCAATGTTAGTCCATCCACCATTACGACAGATAAGACATATTCGGCAACTGTATCAACTTCCGCTGGATATCTTTATGGAATAACACCTATTTCAAATATAGATTTTTATTATAATTTAATTGGTAATAATGATGCGGCTACATATAATTCATTAATTGATAATACTATACAAAAATTTACTGGTACAACAATGAGTGGTGTGTTAAATCCTGTTGGAAAAGATAGAGCCTGGACTATTGGATCAATAAGTGGATCCCAATCTGTACCATTATTAAATACTTTACCAAAAACTGGATATACACAAAATTTTAATATACAATTTCCATTTTTAATAACACCTTTATTTTTATCAAATCAATTATCATCATTACAAAATGGTGGATTAAACGCACCTTCATATTTTATAAATCAATGTTTGAAATTCATTTATCAAATTGATATAAGATTTAGTACAACTGCCCCACAGGCGGCACAATCCTCATTGGGTAATGTATCATTTCCAAATGGTAATACGGCTTGGTTTGATAGTTTCTTTCCAACTGGTATTGTGGATGGGTATGGAAATTTAATAACAGAGCCAGTGTTTGATATAACCAGTGTGAATTATTATAATGCTATCACGGGAGCAACAATAAGTGAATTATCATTGAATGAACCAACAAATGTTGTTGTATATGGATCAAATATAGACACACCTGCTTTTAATGTTGGTGGGGATAAATATGTGTTAAATTTTATGTGGCTTCCAACAGCACAATCGTCATATCAAAATTCATCATTAAATATGAGGCAATTATTGTGTCACGATAGGGTTGTATCAACGATTGGATCGACAGTATCTGTTAATGGGGATCAATATGGAACTGGTTATCAATCTATAACTGGTTTAACTTCCTCTATCATATTGGATAGTAATTTTAGATTATCATTCACCATTAATTTAGGGGAGACAGTTTGGAATAATTTAATTTCATCTCCTGATTATATTATTTGGATGACCCCTCAATCCACAGTACAGACAGATAGGACTGCTTTAATTATAGATGTAAATACACCTTCATATTCAACAAATAATCTTAATTTATTACAGTTAATAACAAAGACTTTTAGTGCTGGTACATATTCTGTTGTGAATACAAATGGTGGTGTTAATTTTTATAATCAATTGGTTAATATAAATACACCTTCATCAACATATTTTAGTGGTGCTGCTGGATCATATGGTTTAGCGGAAGTGGATTTTTATTTATTAAATGGTACAAATATGACGGGATTTAGAGCAAGTGTGGATTGTATAGTGAATGGACCGAATTATTCAAATACTTTTAATGTTTATCAATGGAATGCTCAATTAACAAATTCTTTTAATGGGGTTAATAATAATGTTAATATAAATCAATCAAATGGATTTTTATTACCATCATATGATAACAGAAACAATATATCATTTACGAGAAATAGTAATTTTGATACAGCAACATATTCGGCTTATAATTTTTCATATGGATTTCAAGTTGGATATGAGTGGTGGCAAAATCTATCAACATTTGATCCAATTTTTAATAATTATCACAGTCAATACTGGCCGGTATATTCAACAGGTCGTGTTGGGAATGTAGTTAATTTATTACCAACTGGTTATTCTACTAAATTGGTTTTTAATTTAACCTGGACTTTGATAGATAGTAATGGAATAACAACAACATATGTAAGACAAAGTGATTTTATAGCGTTGGATAATTATAATAATAGTTATACGAATGCGAGTGCTACTTTTTCAACATATGATTTGAATGGTAGAAATTTGAATGGAGTTATACCTTCAAATACCCCATTTAAGTTAGTTTCAACTTGGACTATGGCAACATATTCATATCCTGGTGGTCATTTAGTGGGTGAGTTGGGTGTTAAATATAATAATGGTGTAAATACTATTTATGATAAAATTAACAGTGATGAATTGACGACTTTACCAAATTCTGTTTGGCAAACACCAGCATCAATAATTATATCGAGTGATTATACAAAAGTATCGGTTAGTGTGATTATGGATTTGAGTGTAAATAATCTATCGGTTAATTCAATTAATATATACTCAACACTATCATACGCTTATTAAAAAAATAATCAAATATAATGCCTATATCACCTTATACTTTCGAAGCATCATCCTTATCAACCCGTTTCAATAGTAATATATATAATCCTTATATTACTAAAAACGCAACATATAATAGATGGCCCGTATTCAATTGGCAAACACAATGGGTACAACAACCACAACAATTAACTTGGAATAAAAATCCAAGTTTAGTATCCCCACAACAAGTTATGGGCCCACCACAAACTCTCGGATTAATCCCTATGTTTGATTGTTGTGTTAATAGTGATGCTGTTGGAAGTTTCACATATGTTGATAATCAATATACACCTTCAACAACAGAAGGATTTTCTCATAACCCATATGTTGATAATATACCAAATGTGGATTTAGGATGTTTATTGGGTTGTCCGGCTCATTATCCACCAAACACTACTTCAAATTTTCAATGGTTTATATTGGGAATGGCGGATTGGGCTGGTAGTACATCATCAACTCTTACAAATTTAGAATACTCTATAATGAATAATTCAACAGCATATTCAAATATAAATGTGTGGCAAACTTTATGTTATGATTATTTCATTAAAGGTAATACACCAACAATGAATACTTTAACAGGATTTGGTATGTCTTGGAGTAGTAATTCCAATCCTTCATATATGGGATATACAGTATCATTGCCGTCAAATATACCACAATCTGAATATGGAAGTTATCAAATTATATTTTTAGAAAAGAGAGGAAGTAATGTTTTTGGATGGAGCACACCAGCACCTTTTATAGGTGTGACTGTTGCTGGATCTGGTGTTTCTCTTAGTACTATTGACTTGAATATAGGTGGTAATGATTTAGGAACATTTTCATCATCATATACTTATTCAAATACAATTATAGCAACAGAGGTTAATAATTTATTAACACACACACCATTTAGTGCGACTGTAAGTGGTGATTATACAAATAGAGTGGTTATGATACTATCTCCAACAGGAAGTGGATTATTATATAATGATGTTACTTTATCGGCTAGTTCGTCATATAGTACTATTCAAAGTTATCCATTATTATCAAGTGTTGTAAGTGATTGTTTATGTGATCCAAGAGAAGGATTATATATGGCTGATACGATTGCGGATGATAGAAACTTTGTTTTACCAGTATTTGGTACAACATATTCATATAATGAAGAACAAATTTCCACTTTTAGAGGACAAAAATGTGATTTACCAGACTATGAAACTGATTATTCAACATTTATGTTTTCATATCCGTTTAGTGATGGATATCAATATGATCCAATAACTAGTGGTGAATTTCAATTACAAAAGTTAATAGGTTCAACTTGGAGCACAATTACAACTTTGGATTATACAAATTCATATGGAACAGCATTTTCATCATTAATTTATGGTTGCCAAACTGTGGCATATTATGGATATACTATTCAATGGGGTTTAGTATTAAATACTTTTGGTGAGGGAACATATAGATTTCATTTAATGGATATGTATAATATACCATTTACATATTGCCAAACTTCAACCCCATTATGTTTGAAGGCTTGGAATGTACAGTTAGCGTCGGGCACTGTTAAATTTGAAACACAATATAGTGGTGGAAATTATGGAAGTGTTACACAACAAGGGATAAATACTTCATTATGTTGTAGTGATGTTAATGGTAATTCATTACCTATTAATATAAATGATAGTATAAGATTTCCTGGTTTCTTTGGATATGAGACTGTTGAATATGAAAGAGATTTTGTTAAATATGCCACTGGTGTGATTAATAAAGTTAGAGATGAAGCGGTAAAGAATTTTGTATTAAAGACTGATAAATTACCTATGTGGTTTCACCAAAGATTTTATGCGTACGCTTTAATGGCTGACGAATTATATGTAAGTGATTATAACTTAAATAACGCTAATTATAATTATAAGAAATTTTGGGTAGTTGCTGATGGTAATTACACACCAACATATACAAATAATAGTAGATATATTAAGATACAAGAGTTGAAATTCAAAGAAGGAATACAAAATACTTGGAGAGATAGATGTTGTACCACCTATTCATCTAGTTTATTTTTTTAATGGAATGGGATAAAATTAATATATAAAAATAAAAAACATATGAATTTATTGGTTAAATTCCCCACAAGAAGTAGGTCTGTCAAGTTTGATTTACAATTAAAAAAGTATATTGATTATCAAAAGACACAAAATGTAATTTATTTGGTTACTTTGGATACTGATGATCCACAATTAGATAATTATATAAGAATATGTAATAAATATGAAAATGTAATCTATACAACTGGTTATTCTAGTGGTAAAATAAATGCTGTTAATAGAGATTTGTATNNATATAATCATTTAGAATGGGATATATTGGTTTTAGCGAGTGATGATATGACACCGGTTAAGAAGGGGTGGGATAGTATAATTNTTAATAAAATGGAGGAAACTTTCCCAGACACCGATGGTGTTTTATGGTTTAGCGACGGCTTTACAGATCTTAATACTATGTGTATTCTCGGAAGGACCTACTATGAAAGATTTAATTATATCTACCACCCTTCTTATGTATCATTGTGGTGTGATAATGAATTTCAAGAAGTGTCACAAATGTTAGATAGAACAAACTTCATTTCTTATGAATGTATATTTAGACACGATCATTTTTCAAATAATAATAAAATCCCAATGGATACTTTAATGAGGAAAAATGAAAAGTACTACAATTTAGATAAAATAAATTATGAAAAGCGTAAGTCAAATAACTTTGATTTGAAAAATATAGATGGAATATGGACCACATAAAACCCTATTATACAATATGTATCCCTTCGGTGGTTGGTAGAGAATATACTTGCCAAAGATTAATTAATGAATTATCTAAACAAATAGAGAGTGGTAATTATGTTGATTATTTTGAAATCTTATTGGATGTTGATAATAAAGAAGTATCAATTGGTGCTAAAAGAGATAGATTACATAGAAAGGCAACTGGTACTTTTGTAATTTCAATAGATGATGATGATATGGTTGCTCCATATTTCATTAAAGAGTTAATGGATAATTATGATGAAAATGTTGATACAATAGGATATGTTGAAAGTGTATCAATGAATAATTCAACTCCTAAGTTAAGTAAAATAAGTTTAACCAGCGTTAAATGGCACGAAAGAAAGATAGCAATTGGTGGTTTCAATTATTTTAGGACACCATATTTTAAGAACCCAATTAAGACTGATATAGTTAATAAAGTTGGTGTTAAAGATATGAGATTTGGTGAGGATGCTGATTTCTCTGAAAGAATATACCCATTCTTAAAGAAAGAAAAGTTTATTAATAAAGTAATGTATATGTATTTATACATAAAAACCGAACATAATGAAAGATATGGTATTAAGAAGTAATAATTTGATAGTTTCATATGGTTGTATAAATCCCCAATATGAAGCACTGTTGAGACGACAAAGGTTATCTCTACAAAGAATAGGATGGGATATGAAAGATTATTGGTGGAGATTTGATAAGAATTATCCCGATCATTTAGAAAAACCTTACATATTTAAGACAAATATATTATACGGATTATACAATGATACAAATTATAAAAATATATTATGGGTGGATTCGAGTTTCACATTTAATAAATCACCACAAGCACTTTTTGATAGAATTGATAGGGATGGTTATTATGTTTCTGTAAATGGATTTAATTGCGCTCAATCTGTTAATGATAGGTGTTTAATGTTAATGAATTTTAGTAGAAGTCAAGCCGAGTTGATACCAGAAGTCGCTAGTGGATGTGTTGGATTTAATTTAGAAAGTGAAAATGGTATTAATTTGTTAAAATTATGGAAAGAGGAAATGGAAAGAGGATGCTCTATCGGAAGTAGAACATATAATCCAGCGGAAAGTAGTGATAAGAGATTTTTATTCCATAGACAGGATCAATCGGTTTTAAGTTTATGTATGAAAAGATTATCATTAACTCCTGGTGGATTTAATGAGTTTTGGTCATATGAAGGAAATGAAAAAATAATGACTTGTAGAGGTGGAAAAGCAGAATAAAAGAGGTGTAGTGGTAATCGCATTAGGTTCCACTTATTATGGTGGATTGGCTCTTAATTTAGCAATGAGTATTAAAACAGGATCATATGAAACAGATATAACATTGATTTATAATGATAGTGCTATCGGACATATTAAACAGTATATACATATATTTAATCAAACTATTAGAATTCCAGATGATTATATAAAATCAAATGGATTTGGATCTTTATTAAAAAGTAAATGTTATATCTATGATTTAAGCCCATATGATGAAACAATATATTTAGATGCTGATACTATATTCACACCATTCAAATCAATTACATTATTATTTGAAGAGTTAAAGGATGTAGATTTTACAATGGGTAATCGAGGGATTAGTGATTTATCATTAGATCCAAGATTAATATGGGTTGATAATGATAAATTTATTGAAAGATATGGTGAGGTTAAATTATATAATTTATCATCGGAGTTTATTTATTTCAAAAAGACTGAATTGAATAAAGCATTCTTTGATTTATCAAAAGAGTTTTATGATGATCCAGAAATAGAATACAGAATGTTTAATGGTGGTGTTCCGGACGAATTAGCGTTTCAATTAACAATGATACATATGGAAGATATGGTTAAACCACATAAAGTACCATTCCTTCCAGGTTATTGGGAGCATTATAGTAAAAAGAATTTCACATTGAAACAATTATATGATAGTGAATTTTACTTTTATTCATTGGGTGGAAATCAATTAAGTGGTAATATGGCTACTAATTATGATAGCCTTGTAAAGGTTTATTCAAAAGGATTTGGAATAAAGTATCCATTTTTATCTAGGAATAAGAAAGATGTTATAAGAGCAAGGAATAATGTTTAATATATACAATAATTAAAAATAATTAAAAATATGGCAGATAAAAAGAACGTTGATTTTTTCTTACCTTATATGAAAGGAAAGAAAAGACACAAAAATTATATGAAAGCGCTAGACGTTTATCATCATATCACATTTCATACCGATGGTTATTTTAGCAAACCCTGGATAACACAAGGTGAAAGTCAAAAAGAGTTAGCACTAGTTAATCCATATTTTAGTAGGTTAATAGATCAAAGAAGACCTAGTGAAACTGCCACTATACTAGGATATAGAAGGCAGAATTATCTACCAATTACAAAAGTGCCAGCAAATAAAGTAATTTCATCATTAAGTAAGATTGTTAAGTGTGCCGATTGGTGTATAGATTATTCACATAGTGAAGTACCACCAACATTAAGCGAATATGATACATTAGAGCACTATTGTGAAAAGGTTTATCCAAAAGATGATAGTATTGAAAATTGGACTTATAGAGTTTTAATTAAATGGATGCTTACAGATCCAAATGCTTTAATGGTGGTTATGCCATTATCTTGGCCTACCGATCAAGGTGAATTATTAAGACCATACGCACATATTATTCAATGTAAAGACGTGTTTGATTATAAGGAAGGCGAAAGTGCTGTATTTTTATCCCCATATGTTACCGAATATACTGTAACGATTGGTGGAGAGCCAGTTGTTAAAAATGGTAAAATAATTATTTATGTTGATAAAGATAGTTTCACAGAGTGTCGCCAAATCGGTGAGGAAAGTTTCGAAATAGTGGAACATCCACACAATATAGGTGAATGTCCTGCTTGGTTATTGGGAGGAGAGGCTAAAACACCAGATATGATTACTCCATTTTATGATAGTTATATCGCGCCAATGCTTCCTTCATTAGACGCAGCAGCAAGAGATAGTAGTGATTTGGATGCTGAAAAAGTACAACATTTATTCTCTACTATGTGGTACGTACAAACAACAAATTGTAGTGCCTGTCAGGGTATAGGATATAGTTTATTAAATGGAAGTCAAGTGGCTTGTACCCAATGTGATGGTAGAGGTACTTTACCAAAATCGCCATATAGAGATTTTGAAATTAACTTAAATTCTGGTTTAGGTGAAATGGCAACGAATGTGCCTATCCCACCAGCAGGATATATTACTAAACCAACTGAAATGGTGGGTTTAATGCGTAATGAAATTAAATGTGAAATTAAAGATGCTCTCGCTTCATTGAATATGGAATTTTTAGCAGATGAACCATTAAATGAAAGTGGTAAAGCGAAAGAAGTAGATAGAGATGAGTTAAATAATTTCGTTTATAAAGTTGGTTATCATTTAGTTGAGAGTATTATATCGCCAGTTTATTGGTTCATTAATGAAATGAGATATAAGACGATTATTCCTGATTTGAAAACAAGGGAAAAAATGCTTCCTAAAATACCAGTTCCACAAAATTTTGATCTATTCAAATCAAAGACTGCGGAGGATAATTTAATTAAGATAGCAGCATCCCCAGTTTCATCTGAAATTAAAGAGTTGGCTGAAATGGAATTTATCAATGAAAGATACCAGGAGCAACCAGAAGTTAGAGATAGATTAATAGTTATAAGAGATCATAACCCATTAAATGGATATACAACAGAGCAGATTGAAAGTTTATTGACTGCTAATTTGATTATGAAAGTGGATGCTATACTGGCTGTTTATTTAAGTAGTTTCGTAAGTGAAATACTAGCAAATGATCACGACTTTTTACATTTAGATTATGATAAACAAAGAGAAGTATTATATGAAATGGCCCAAAAGAAATTGGATGAAATGGAAAGTGATAAACCAGAGCCTGAAATAATGCCTTTAACTTCTATTCAAAATAATCCAGTGGATCTAGTGCCACAAAAAATTAATAATGAAATGATTGATGAAGCACCCCGTAAAAAAGAAAGGGATGATTTATCAAGATCTTAAAAAATAATTATAAAATATGGACGAAGACCCTGGACCTATTAATCCTGATACAGGTATAAGAGGAACCTATGTTAATAGTGAATATAAATACCCAACGTGTATCGAGTGTGATGAAATGATAGAAATATGTATATGTGAAGAATAAAAATAATAATTAATATGATTGGATTTGATTTTGACGGTACTATAAGAACATATGATGGAAACCCCATTAATAATGTTATAAAATTAATTAAAGAGGATTTAACATTAACCAATACGGTTTGTATAACTCGTAGATCCTATGAGGAAACACACGCTGGTTTAGATGGTGAGGGTGTAATTAATTTTGTAAAAGAGAATATAGGTGATATACCAGTTATATTCACAAATGGTAATGATAAATGGACTTATATATTTGATAATAACATTACATTATTTTATGATGACGATGAGACTGAAATTGAAATTATTAAATCACATTTAGATATACAAGTTATTTACATTAAAGATGATAAAAGTGAATTGAGAAATGAAAGTATGTCTATTAATGTTGAAAAATTAAAAGAAAGAAAGAAACAAATATACTTTGATAAAGTAGTTATGATTTTCGATCACGGATTATATCTTTATTTAGCACATAAGTTAAGTCAAAGTTTCGGCACGGTTCTTTATCACACACCTTGGGAAAAATCATTCCCTATATCAAATGATACCTTAGTTGGTAGTGGATTTCCAAATATAGTTAGAGTGGATAGATTTTTTAATTGGATAGATAAAGTTGATTTATTTATATTTACAGATATATACCATTCTGATTTACAAATTTATTTAGAAAAACTAGGTAAAAGAGTGTGGGGTGCTCGTGAAGGTGATAAAATGGAAATATATAGATGGGATTTTATACAAAAGATGAAAGAGTTGAATATGCCAGTTCCACCAACAGAGTTAATAATTGGTATAGATAAATTAAGAGAAAGATTACAAGAAGTTGAGGATAAGTTTATAAAAGTCGATGCTATGACGAGAGGTGATATAGAAACCTTCCACCACATAAATTATGATATAACTAAACCAGTTTTAGATAAATTAGCAAATGCTATGGGACCTAAACAAAATAAAGTCAGATTTATAATCCAGGATAAAATAGATGCCGTTGCTGAAATTGGATATGATGGATATACTATTGATGGTGATTTCCCAGAAGTTTGTGTTATCGGGATTGAAGTTAAAGATAAAGGTTATTTAGGAGAGATTAGAAATTATAATGAAATACCAAAAGAGATTAGAGAAGTTAATGATTATTTATCACCATTATTCAAGGAATATGGATATAAAGGTATGTTTTCAACTGAAATTAGATTATCAACGGATGGTGTCGCATATCTTATTGATCCAACTTGTCGTTTCCCCTCTCCACCAACAGCAACTATAATCGAGTTATATGAGAATATAGCAGAGATTATATATGAAGGGGCTGGTGGTAAATTAATTCAACCTACATATACGAATATGTTTGGAGCAGAAGTTATTGGGACAAGTGATTTCGCTAGGGATGGATTTATACAATTATTTTGTGATGATGAAAATGATATACCATATATTAAACAACCAAATTCTTTTATGATCGATGATAAGACTTATGTTATCCCACAACAATATGATATGAATATGGTATGTAATGTGGTTGCTACTGGAAATTCTATTGATGAAACGATTGATAATTTAACTGAAAGAATTGCTAAAATAAAATGCCACCAATTAAGTATAGACGTTGATATATTAAAAGAAGCGATTGAAGGTTTTAATTCTCTATGATGTGATATATCTTTTTAGCATTTAAGTATGCTTCGTGTGCTTCTTGTTCAGTTTTGAAAGATCCCAAATGAATAGTCTTTTTAGATACAACTATTCTCGATCTGAATTTCTTATTTCTATCATCATAAAAATAACCTTTCTTAATTTTAGCATTCCATTGATTTTTCTGATTATCAACATTTCTTAAATTGACTATCCTATTATCACTTTTAATATGATTTATATGATCTATCATATTCGGAACTTCATTATATGTTAAATACCAAGCCAATTGATGGGCTTTTATTCTAACAGATATAAGATTTTTTCTACCACCTAAACCAATCGCACAATGGATATATCCATTTGAGAGTATAGTATTATTCAATCTACCAGTATGACTATAAACATTACCTGTTTCAGGATCATATTTCCAACCTTTATTCTTAAAAATTTCCAATCTATCTTTCAATTCCATATCTATTTATATGTGTTAAGGGGGAATAGTTTAATTAATATATAAAAATAAAAATACATTATGAATAAAGTAAGAATTTATTACAAAAAGGGTTGTAATTTTGATGGAACGGACAGGCCACCATACGATACAACAGAAAGTAATTTACAATACCACCAATCTATTCACGCTGAAAAGATTTCAAAAGTGGTTAAACTAGATAGGGATGGAAATGAAATTATTGTTGTTAAAACATCTAAATCGGTTAATTTCAAAACCATAGTATCACCTCCAATCGCTGGAATACCTATGGAGCAACCAATGATAAAATTGCCCGCTAAGGCAAGATCTAAGGCAAGATCTAGAAGTAGGAAGTAATGTCTGGCTCCCTTCTTTTTAATAATAATATATACAGACAATAACGGGCAGAAATGCCAAAAAAAAATAATAACGGCCAATGGCAAAATTAAACATTTTATTACAATCGGTGTTTTCCAAACTAGGTGTTGATACAACATCTCCGGAAGCGCAAAAATTACTAGGAAATTCAACATTAACTTCAATTGAAGTTGGTGAAGACATTTCAAAACTTATGGATACTGACTTTTTAACAAAAGAGGCGGCTATTCAAAATCCAGAGATAAGGTCAAAAATTAGAGCAGAAGCACTAAATGGTGTAGATGCTAGTTTGAACGACTTAATTAAAGGTTATGAATTCGATCCAGAAACAGCAGGTGAAATCCTTAATCAGGACAAAACCACTTCCAAAATTAAAAAGGCTGTTGAAAAGATAGAGGAATTAACTAGAAAGAAAGTCAAGGCTTCATCAAAGGATACGGAAACTCTTAATAGTGAAATTGAGAAGTTGAATAAACAAATTTTAGCAACAAAAAGTGAATATGAAAATCAACTTAATGAAGTTAATAATTTGAGAAAGACTGATAAAATTAACTGGGAGTTAGATACTATTTACGCTGGATTTGATTATTCATTACCTGCTGAAAAGAATGTTAGTATAACTGCTGCTAAGGCAATTATTAGCGACATTTTGAATAAGAAAGGTTTGAAATTTGAAGCAGGTGAAAATGGTGTTAAACTTTTGACAAAAGAGAATACCGATTATTATGAAAATAACGTAGCATTGGCACCAGCAGATTTCTTGAAAAAGACTTTATTGGAAACTAAAATGTTAAAAATGAATGATATGGCAGCGACCACACCTAACCAAAGGAAAGGTGTAGCATCAAACCCAAATCCAACAAACGCATTCCAAAGGGAAATTAACCAAAGGTTAAACTCTTACGAAAAATAAAAAAAATTAAAAAATTATGAGTACATTTCAATATGGCTTTCAACAAGGGATTGGTATAGAGCCTTACCTTTTGAAAGGAATTGACAAATTAACTGGGACAGAAAATGACCCACATTTGAAAATTGATAATTTAGGTTTCTTAAACCTTTTACAATCACAAAAGAAAACTTTGGAATTGTTAAGAGCAGGTGGAAACGGTGCTATTCAATTTATCACTGCTAAATATATGCAAAGATTAGTTGAAGGTCAAACTTCACAAAGTGATACTTGTAGCACTGCTAACGTTACTCCTTACCAAGAAGTTCAAGTTCCATTAAACATTTATTCACAAATCGCATTTTATATTGAGGATGCTTTAATCCAAGAATATACAACAGATTTGAACCAGGAAACTTCAATTGGATTACCTCCAACGAAAGCAATGGTTGCTATGATAGATCAAGTTAAAGCAGGTGCTAATGCTATTATGACTAACATTAATAGACAATTAATGAACCAAATCGTATTCGGAACAAATCCATCAACTGGATCTAACGCAGCATCAACTATTAATTTCCCATTAAACACAACTAACCTTCCATTGGAAAGTGGTTTGAATGAGATTTTCGCACAAGCACAAATCGCAGAATTTGCTACTGGAAATTTACAAATTTTCGGTAATGGTTTATTCCACAGATTTATGCTTAACCAACCTGCTAAAACATACGACCAATCAGGTTTAATGACTAAGGTTCAAGCAATGGGTGTTGATTTCTATTACGATCAATTATCAACTTCTATCTTAGGTGCTAATGAAATCGTTGTTGTATCTCCTGATAGCATCCAATTGGTTGAGTATCCAAGATATACTGGCTCTTCTGCTGGTAGAAAAGGTTTATCTGATTTTGGTACATTTGTATTACCAATGCAAATTACTCCAAATCAAGTGCTTCCAGTGGCTTTTGACTTCCAATTAAGATTTTTGGATTGTCCTGACCAAGTTGCGGGTGTTAATGATTACTACGGAAATCCAATCTCTGGATACAGAGGATGGCAAATGATCGTAAGTAAGACTTGTGGTTTATTCCAAAACCCAACTAACGCTTACAAAGCAGGTGATTTCTTATCTGGTACAAATGGTACTTTAAGATACAACATCACAAACGTATAAATAAAATGGTGAGGGTGGGGATTTATTCTCCACCCAACAACCATATAAAAAAAAATATTAAATTATGAGTATTTATGTTCCAGGGTGTGGAACACCTCCATCCCCAACTTGCCAAGATTGCCCTACCAAAGAATTGGGTAGAGTGCGAGCAATCTGGCTTCAATCGGTTAATTTTACTTTTACAGATATAACAGATCCTGCGGAGTGGGATGCTGCTATTTGTGCTGGTGAAGTTTTCGTATTCCCATATGCTAATGGTACTGCCGATATGGCGGAGCAATTATCAGATGGATATGGTAATGTACCACAAACTCTTGATAGTTATGAATATACATTAAACATTCACGAGCCACAATACGCAAACAACGTTTCTTTTTGGAATTTTGTTAAAAGATCAAACCAGTATTTGGTAGGTTATAAAACACAAACTTTATTCCATTTATCATCTGTTGCGGCTATGATTTTTCCAAAAGCACCAGTTTCTGCTGATGTTAAATCTAAAATCGACCTTAACATTATGATTAAATTCGTTCAAGAAGATTTAATTAACCCACTTAATTTACCAAGAATAAATTCTGGTATTTTCAGTACTTGTGTGGATTGCTAGTCTATAAAAAGTATTACCCGGTTAATGAGAGAGTTTTGGGAAGTGTGTCCCTTTTTTACCTCCTCATTAATTCGGGTAATTATGATTTTATATGGGTGATTAAATAATTAATATATAAATAAAAATAATTAACATTATGGCGTTAAATTGTATGTTGGACTTCGTAGGTTTATCTTACGCAGGTTGTAATGCGACAGCATCATTATCAGGTTTATATTTGGACCAATTACCAGGTATAGAATTAAAACAAGCAAGTGAAATTGCTTCCGGAGATCAAATTACTTCATCTGGATTATGGAGAGATTTACAAAATACCGCTATTGATAGTTTCAGTGATGATGTGATTACTGAATTGGATAAAAGATTTCAATTAAGACAAATCGTTCAGGCTGTTGATTTAGGAAACATTATTGATACAACAACATTAACTACATATTCACCTACAAGTTCTATTTCAAATGGAATAATTATCGAATTATACCAACAAGGTAATCAATGTATAGGTTCGGTATTATCATCTATCTATATTCAAGAGTTAAACTTTTATTGGTATGGATCAACGGCATCACCAAATTTTAATGTTTCATTTATAAACGCAGACACTTTAACAACAGAGCATACTATAAGTGTTAATAATGCTGTTAATGGATGGAATAATGTTTGGGTTGATTATACTTTTGTAAGTAAAAGATTAATCATAACGGTTAATGGAAATTTCACAAATTATGTTAATTTAGATATAAGTGAATTCTTTTTAGATAATTTTACAGGTGTTGGATCATATAATTGGAATTTCTCCAATGGATGGTTAAACTTTAATTATAATAATTCCTGTGGAATAAATAGCAGGTTAAATGGTGTATCATATGATACAACAAATCCTACAAATCCTGTTTCAAGTACAAATACTTTTGGTTTAAGTGTTATATTTTCAACAAAATGTAGTTGGGATTTAGTCGTTTGTAATAATAAAAGACAATTTGCTACTTTATGGCAATATAAACTAGCAATCACTTTCTTTGATTATCTTATCAATTCATCGAGGTTAAATAGATATACAACCATTAAACTAGATCAAGCAATGAAATTACAAGAAAGTTATATAAGTAAATATAAAGAGAAGTTAAAAGTAGTTATGACTTCATTAAACTTTAATCCGAATGACGGGTGTTTACAATCAAATGATTATTTGATTTGGAGAGAAGTTAGATTATAAAATAATTTATATTATGCCAACATATAAATCAAATGCTAAACCGATATTAATTCGATTAATTAAAGCACTAAAAACTGAGGATGATTTAAGAAAAAGAATTGCCGATGTGATATATCAAAATATACAAAATCGTGTATTTGGTGCTGGTAAAGATGTTAATGGTACAAAGATTGGTAATTATGCCAATTCTACTATAAAGATTAGAGAGAGACACGGATTACAAACTTCAACTGTTGATTTAGTATTTAGTGGTGGTTTAATGGCTTCTTTTAAGGTAAGTAAATATGGTACTTCATATACGATTGGATTTAGCACACAAAAAGCAGCAGATATAGCGGGATATAATGAAGATCATTTTGATAAAACCATTTTTGGATTAAGTGAAAGTGATTATACTGAAATAAATAATTTAATTACAGATTGGACCAACAAACTTAATATATAATATGAAAAAAATAATAATAATAATTGCGCTATTCGCTTCTTGTAAATCACATAGACATATAAGAGGGGGACAAATAACAAATAAACACAATGCCAGCACTATCAAACCTTGTTGATTTAATCAACAATAATATTCAAATTGGATTACCGGTTTATGCGACTGGTTCCACACCGTCAAATTATAAAGTTGGTAATTTTACTACTGCTCGTTTTCAGGGTGGTTTATATTATAATATAGGTGATAATGTTAAAACAAATAATGGTGATACAACATATGAGGAACCAATGATTATAAATAATAATGGTGAAGGTTATTCAGTATCTTATGACGATATATACCCTTTTCAAATTTTCCATATGATTGAGGATATCAAATATGATATATCACCAAATGATTATGGGAGACCTGGATCAACAATGTTGGAAACGGCTGAAATGAGGTTGATTTTTAGTGGATCTAGATTAAGATTAAATGCTAGACCGGAGGATATAGTAGCAGTATTGATATATAATTTCCCAAAAGAATTTAACCCAACACAATTATCATCTCTAAATATAGAAAGTTGTGTCATCGAAGTGGGACAAGTAGAACAGGATATGTACAAAATATGGGATAATTATTGGAGAAATGTTTCTTATAAACTCGACTTAAATACTATTCTTTTTGAAGTTAAATATAAATTAACTAGTGAATACGGACAATGTTTTAGTTTATGTTAAAAAAATAAATTATTAAAATGATAGTAAATTATAATCAATTATGTGGATACAATTATTATACTTGTTCTACTTGTGCCATATTCACCCAATCTTGTTTTACTCAATCATATATAAATATACCTGTTGGATTAACTAGTGCTACTGGTTCATCTGTTTATATTTTAATTAGTGATAAATTCCAACAATTTTATCAAGATTTAACAACAGTTAATAATGATGGATCGGTGGATATAAATATAAATAATTTCCCAGATGGTATGTTTTACAAGTATTTCGGGGAAACACAAATGTATTTAACTTCTGATTATAGTGCGAGTGATTTTATAACTTTTAATATATATGGCATCACAACATCGTGTGTGAATATAAAACCAATATGAGAAATGAAACAGATACTAAATAACTTTTACACACCCTATTTGATTAAAATTTTATCAGTTATAATTGCCATTTTAGCACCAATACAATCAGTAATTTTAAGTGTATTTACTTTAATTTTATTTGATTTCATATCAGGTATGTATGCCTCATATAAAAATAATATTAAGATAACATCTTTCAAGATGAGGAACACTTTAATTAAAATTTTATTTTATAATATGGCTGTAATAACCGCTTTAATAATTGAAAAATTATTATGGGATGGATTACCAGTTATTAAAGTGGTTGGTGGTATTATAGCAGCAGTGGAAGGGAAAAGTATATATGAGAATATAACTTTAATTACTGGTACTGATTTTTTAACTAAAATGAAAAGTTTATTTGGCACTGATACAAAAATTAATTAAAAAAAAATTAAAAAAATGGGTTTAACATTAGATAGTAATTTGAAAAGTATTGAAATAATAATTTCAAACAACACAACAACTAGTCCTATAAATTGGAACACTTCATATAGTGAATATACTGAAAATTGTAAATTGGTTTCATCTATTGATGCTTCAAATCAAGGTTTAATATCAACAACAAGTGCTGAAACGATTATACCAGCACCATTACAAAATGATCCTGGTAATAATTTGTATTATTGGAATATAGGTACATATATTTCCATTTATAATAATGATAGTGTTTATAATACTATAACTGTAAGATTAAATAATAATGGTACATATTATACTTTAATCCAAATTAAACTTTTGGCTGGTTATCAATTAATTTATAATGGAAATGGTTGGCAAGTTTTAGATAATAATGGTGCTATAATTGGAACAGGCACACCTGGTGCTGTTGGACCAACTGGACCTGCTGGGACGGGAGTTTCTAATTTCGCATATATATCATTAACTTCATCATCACCATATTTAAGTGTTTCACCAACCACATTAACACAAAGTGGCACATTTTCATTATCATTTAACTTAAATGGTTTAACTTCATCACAAATATGGTTAAAATCTGGCACTCAAAGTTTCATATTAAATAATTTAAGTGGTAATACTGCCAGCACTTATTCAATAGTTAATGGTTATAGTTCAACCGCAACAAATTATTCATATGGTGAAGGAGCATATACAAGTGCTGATAGTTATTCACACGCAGAAGGTGTTTCAACAATAGCAACCAATAATTCACACGCAGAAGGTAATCAAACAAGTGCTGATACAAACTCACACGCAGAAGGATTTAACACATATCCATATTTTAATATAGCACAAAATGTATCACACGTTGAAGGTCAATCTACTAAGGCTAATCATTGGTCTCACGCAGAGGGTAATCAAACAACAGCCACTAGTACTTCACATACAGAAGGTGAATTGACGATTGCTGATACATTTTCACACGCAGAAGGATTTAACACAACCGCTATATTAACATCTCATACAGAGGGTAATAATACACACGCTTCAACAATGTCTCACGCAGAAGGTCAAGATGTCACTGCTAGTAATTGGTCTCACGGAGAGGGTTATCAAACAAGTGCTACAAATTACTCTCACGCAGAAGGTAATAATTCATATGCTGATGATAGTTTCTTTGGTTTAGGATCACACGCAGAAGGTGGAAATACAACAGCCACTGCTGGATCACACACAGAGGGTGCCAATACAAGTGCCAACACATATTCACACGCAGAAGGATATGGAACAACAGCAGCAACCTATTCACACGCAGAAGGTGAAGGTACATATGCCGCTAATTATTCACACGCTGGGGGTATGGGAACGACTGCTTCGGGTAATTATAGTTTCGCACACGGTGTTAATTCAGCAGCATATGGAGTATCTACAATAGTATTGGGTGCTAATTTAGTTGGTACCGTAAATAATACAGTTTATGTTCCAAATCTAAATATAAGTAAAAGTTTGACAGTTGGAAATGGTGTTGGTACAGCGAGTTGGGTTTTGACTAGTCAAGGTGCTGGTTTATCACCAATATGGAGTTTAGTAAGTGCGACTGGTAGTGGATCAAATGGTGCGACTGGATCAACTGGCGCGACTGGATCAACTGGCGCGACTGGATCAACTGGCGCGACTGGATCAACCGGCGCGACTGGATCAACTGGCGCGACTGGATCAACTGGCGCGACTGGATCAACTGGCGCGACTGGATCAACTGGCGCGACTGGATCAACAGGACCACAAGGTGCTACCGGTGCGACTGGATCAACTGGTGCGACTGGATCAACTGGACCACAAGGTGCTACCGGTGCGACTGGATCAACTGGTGCGACTGGATCAACTGGACCACAAGGTGCTACCGGTGCGACTGGATCAACTGCTTTTAGTTATATTGGTTTAACTTCAAGTGATGGTTATTTATCATTTTCACCAAATACTTTAACACAAAGTGGCACATTTAGTTTAACATTTAATCATCCATCATATGGTGAAGTGTATGTCAAACAATCATCCTATTCAGATTACAAAGGTAATGGTTCGACAGGTAATCCTTTGTATATGGTTACAAATGGATCAGGATCACAAGTAGCGTGGTGGTTTAGAATGAATGGTACTTCAAGTCAAGGTTTAGTCAATAACTTTACAGGATCTACAAATTCAAGATTAACATATTCTGGATCAACAACACAAACATTTTTCATATCGGCTGATTTCAACTGGCAAACTTCATCAGCACAAGCCGCAGCATTCGCGATAGTTAAAAATGGACCAATTGGTGGTACTTTATCATCATTCACCGCATCACAGATTTTACAAAATACTATAAATTATCAAGCACAAAATGGTTCAACAGAAAGTCCATTATCAACCGGATTACAGGGTTGTGCTACAATGAGTTCGGGTGATTATATCGAATTATGGGTAAATTTGTATACTTCATCTGTGGTCAATTTGTATATGTATCAAATGAATTTGACCGCAAAGCAATTATGAAAAAATAACCGTAAGTAATTATTAATTATGAGAGCCACAGAAACCGATTACGTCAGTAGTAGTCATATTGGATCATTGAAATATGATTATAGAACTAATATATTAACAATTTATTTTCTATCGCGTGCTGTATATCAATATATGGATGTTAGTGAAAGAATTTGGAGATCATTACAGGCTGCCCCAAGTAAGGGTAAATTTTGTAATCGTTTTATCTATTATTCATATTCTTTCAGGAGAGTACGCTAAAATAATATATAGATTATGAAATCATTATGGGATGTTGAAAAATTAGTCATAAGAATACTCAAACAAAATGAAAATCTCTACGATGATGATTATTTGAAAGATTTGTGGGATATAATGGAAGGTTATTTCCTTTTAAGTGGCGATTTTGAAAGCGTTAAAATCGATAATGTGGTGGGTATTATACCTTCCGATCAATTCAAATATGCCTGGAATTTTATCAAACAATGGTATTTAACAACTAGAAGTAGCGACACACCATTAAATATATGTAAAGTATGCCAAGTGGTTAAACCAGTTAATAATTTTGGTAAAAAATCAAATACTTGTAAAAACTGTATATCTTACAGAGTTAAACAATTAAGAGGAATGAATGCTCTTTTGGTAAAAAATGGTATGGAACCTATATCAAAAAAGAAGAGGCCCACTTAATTTTGAGTGGGTCTTTTATTTTCTCTTTTTTGATATGAACTACTCCGACCCTAAAGGGTACGGAGTTTCGAGTTTCATAGACTTACCTAGTGGTAACGCCTCACCTCGTTTTTGTTTATCCTCCGATTGCATCCCACAACCAGAGTTTAATATGTTTAATCCTTGTTTAAGAATAAATAAATCATAATATATATTTGGAAATTGAAAAAAGTTTAGTATATTTGTATTCATAATTAAACAATTAACCAAAAATCTTAAAATTATGAATATGAAATTATCAAAATCTGAAAAAATAGATTTAATCTATGAATTATCTGATTTACTCCCTAAGGATGTATTGGTAAGTATTTTACTAGATTTCAATGAAAATATAGATGATCTAATTAATATATTAACAGGTCAAGTTTTATTTTTGAAATGGATGGATAAAGTATCCCCGACACCAGAAGGCTTCGAACTTAATTTAGTAAGTTTCAAAGGTGTATATTCATA
>TBL_comb48_EPIDRAFT_1000400_pt1 | contig 34400 bp, 23 predicted proteins | sample TroBogEpilimnion_37_FD_10681 | JGI IMG/M metagenome (IMG submission 10681) | reverse complement strand
GCCGCGAAGCGGGTGCTCAGGGCCTGCTCCACCGCTGCGGCAACCGGACCGACCGAGAACCACTCGAGGGCCAGATCGTCCATGCTGACGGGCTCGGCGTCGTTGCCGAGGTTCGTCGACTCGACCAGACGCTTCATCTGATACTCACGGCGGAGTTCCTGATCCTCGGCCGGCGTTTCGAGGTCGAAGGCGATTTCGGCGCGGATACACACCATGCGTAGCGCCGCTTCATTGGCCGCGGTGTCGACGCTGCCGAGGCCGGACTGCACTTTCAGCCACTGACGATCCAAGGCGGAGCGGGCGAACTTCGGCGCCGCATTGAGGCCGGCGAGCGACGCCTGCACGGCGGTGCGACGCGTCTCCAACTGCTCGGCGGATTCGCCGCTGTGCTCGGCATAACCGTAGGCGCGGATGTGCGCCGCGGCGTCGTAGAGATCCGACCAGGCCTTCAAGACCGCGCGTGCGCGATCGTGTTGCAGCGCATCGTGACAACGCTCAATCATCCGATAGAACTGTTGCGACAAGTCCCGCGACTGCTGCCGCGGCAAATCGAGCGTTGCGAACTCCTGTTGCAGCCCCTCGAGTCCCTTCAGCGCCTCGCGCAACGGCTCCCCTTCGAGCGCGGCGATCGTCTCGAGTTCGGCAATGAGCGCCGTGGCGCGTTCGGCCGCCACCGAGAGCGCGGCTTGGAACGCGGCCGCCTCGTTGGCGCTGCGCTCGAAGACGGCGTTGCAGTGACCGCGAAACTCTTCCCAGAGCGCATTGTCCTGCTCGCGCGGCACGATACCGATGGTTTTCCACTCGCGTTGCAGGGCCTTGGCGCCGTCGATCGCCTGACGCACGTCCTCGAGTGTAAGGAGGCCTGCGGCGCGCTCGATCAGCGCCCGTTTTGCGGCGACATTGCGCGTCTGTTCGGCATCGAGTGTGCTCGAGATCTGCTCCAAGGCGGCTTTGAAGCGGGCCTGCAGCGCTTCGGCGATCTCTTGATCAACCGGGGCGTACTGGCGCCATTGGCGGCGTGCTTCGACGAGCGTGGGGATGCAGCGACGCCACTGCGGCGCCTCGCCGTCCAATGTGGCCGCGAATTCGGCGAGCACCGCAAGGATCGCCTCGCGCTTCTCGCGGTTCTCGGCACGCTGCGCGGCCTTGGCGGCGAAATGCACCTTGCACGGCTCGTAGGCTTGGTTGGCGACTTCTTTGAAGCGCGCCTCTTCGGCCGGGTCGTCTTCGCCCGCGCCGCGATGCAGCGTGCGCCATTCGTCTTGCAGTTTGCGGATGTGCAACGCCAACTGTTCCGGCGCAATTTCCGCACCGACCAACGATTGCATCCGATCGATCAGCTCCGCGCGCTTCGGGCCCACCGTGAAGGCGAGCCAGTCGCGCACTTTGGCCAACTGTTCGTCGGCCTGGGTCAACTGACGCTGGAACCACGCCGGCAGTACCAACTCCGGTGCCGCCGCCAGTTTGGCGGTCAGCGACTCGCGCAGGCGCGCAGCGCGGGCACTGCCGCCGCGATCCAGGGCGTTTTGCACTTGGCGAAGGAGGCTGACGACCTCGCGGACGGCCTCGGACTCGGATTGCGCGCGCGCATCTTGCTCGGCACGTTCGGCCGCATGCCGGGCGCGCTCCGCCGAGTGCGCTTCGGCCGATTCGGCCGCATACCGGTCGGCGTCGGTGCGCTGGGCCTCGGCCTGCGCCGCGGCTTCCGCCGCCGCGGCGGCCAGTGCGGCACGGCGTTCGGCTTCCGCCTGGAGTTGCGCGGCGTGGGCGTTCACGACGGCGCGTGCTGTGTCGAGATCGGCCGATACGGCCGCGACCTGCTCGGGCGCCGCTTGCGCCGACACGGCCTGCCAGCGCCGTTCGTGTTCACGCAGCGTCGCTTCGTAAATCGGGTCGTAGGGGAGGCGTGCGTGGCGGGCGATCGCTGCCGCCACCGCGTCTTGCTCGGCGCGCAGCGCCGCGGCGGCGCGTTCGATTTCCAAGAGTGCGTCGCGCTTGGCCGTCAGGATCTTGTAGACGGCGTTGTCTTTGCCGCGCATTACGCGGATCAGTTCGCGGATGCGCTCCGGATCGTGAATGGCTTCGGCGGCGCGTTGGCGGGTGCGCGTCGCGCTGCCGTCGGTGACCAGTGCGGACAAATCGGCTTCGGCGCCCGCGTTCAGGGCTGCTGTTAAACGAGCCTCCTCCGCTTGAAATTCGGCCGTCCGGTCGGGCTTCGGGGGCGGTGGCGGCGGTGTAGGCGCGACGACAGGCTGGGGTTTGCGACCAAAGAGCTTCTGAATCAATGACATGAGGGTTCCACGACGTCCGGTGAGCATCTTTATGTCAAGAGCCTAGACCGAAATCGTTGCGGAATACGTGACTGAGTCCGTTTTTTTGGAGATTGGCCGGTTGCCGCGATCGAGGGCGAATATCGCGGCACGCTAGGGTAGGGTCGGTTTGCACCGCCACGGGCGCCCCGCATCGTGGGCGCCCGTCGGCGGTGGCGGCATTCCGCTCAATAGCGCCAGGTGAGTTCCACCCCGTAGGTACGCGGCTCGCCGACCAACGCGTAGTCAAAGCCCAGTCCGCCGTCTTGAATATTGCGCTGAGCGAGCCCGTAGCTCAGGTACTGCGTATTCGTCACGTTCTTGGCCCACAGCGCAACCGACAGGTGATCGTTGCCGCGCGCCGTGTACGCGACGCGAACGTTGGCCAACGCGTATCCCGGCTGGGAAATCCGGTCGGTATTGAGCGCATCAAAATACTGCTTGGCGTAATAGTTGCCGTCAGCCGCGACGTGGACGTCGCCGTGTTCGAGGCGCGCCGCGCGCCAGTCGAACGATAGACCGGCGCTCACTTTCGGCGCCATGATCAACTGATTCCCGTTGCGCTGGGCGAAGTGCAGGTAGAGGTCCTGATATTCGCTGTTCAACAGACCGAGGTTAGCGCGTACATCCAGGGTGCTGCTGACCTTCCAGTGCACGTCACCCTCCGCGCCAAGGATCCGGGACTTGGGTGCATTGAGGCTGATGAAGCCTGTTCCGGCGCAACCGGTGGCCGTGGGGAACGCGCAGTACGTATCGAGGAACTGCTGATCCTTGTACTGGTAATAGAACGCGGCCGCGTTGTACTCAAACCTCTTGTCCATCGATCCTTTGATGCCGACCTCCAGCGAGTCGAGTTTCTCCGGGTTCGCAAAGGTGGTTTCCGCCGGGCCGTTGAAGGCTTGGCTATTGAATGCCGCGCCACGGTAGCCCTGACTGAAACTCAAGTAGGCCAAGGTGTCCGGGTTGAGGCGGTAATCGAGGCCGACTTTGATGCTGACGTTGCTGTCGGCGTGCGACAGATCCGGCATGACCCCGCCTTGCGGCGCCGTGGACGTCGAATACGTGACGTAAGAGATCGGGTCGTAATAGGGGATCGTTTGTGTCCACAGCGTCGGATAACTGTCGTAGCCCGGTGCCGTCGGATCGCCCGTCAAGCCGCCTTCGAGAGCGTAGAAATTGCGAATGGTGATCGTGTCGTGAGTTGAGCGAATGCCAGCGCGGAGGGTCAGCGCGTTCGTCAGGTTCCAGTTGGCGTTCAGGAAGAGTGCCTTGGACACGCGGATCTGGTCGAATTGATTGAACTCGTCATAGCCCCAGAGCGACAGGCTGGAGCCATCCGCCTGTGGCACCGTGAAGTAGCCTTGCACGGTCGAGTCGAAGAAATGAAACGCTTCGTTGTAGTGCGTGTTATCGCGCCCGTAGAACGCGCCGGCCATCCAGCCGAACCCGCCGGTGTCGTGCGAGGCGATGCGCAGTTCCTGCGAGAAGGAATTGATCGACGACGAGTACAGGTTGGGGTCGTCGATGTGCAGCACGGTACCGGCATCGGTTTTCCACAACGCGCCGTCGTCGCTGCGCTCCCACCAATAACCGTAGTCGAATCCGGTGACGCTGGTCAGCGTCAAATGGTCGGACAGGTTCCAGTCGATTTTCAGCGACGCGCTGTCGTTGTCGAGTTTCTTGTGAATCGCGTACTTGGCGCCGCCGCTCCACCAACCGTAATTGGCGGCCGTTCCGATGTAGGTCGGCGAATTGGGGTCGTTGTCGGCATTGATGGCCTTCGCGCCGTACGGCGTGCCACCCGATTTCGTGACCGCGACTTTGAACAGCACCGACAAGGTGTCCGTCGGCTTGTAGAGCACGGACAACCGCGCCGCCTTGGCATCGACGCCGTTGAGCGGTTCGACGCCGGGCACCACACTCTTGAACCAGCCGTCGCGCTCGTTCGAGTAGACCGCGAGGCGCCAGCCCAACGTGCCGTCAATAATCGGCGTGCCGAACGCGGCGGAGATGGACTTCTGGTTGAAATTGCCCAGACCCACGGTGACGTAGCCGTCCGTCTCGCTAAGGCTCGGGCTCTTGCTGTAAAAACTCATGGCCCCGCCGGTGGCGTTCTTGCCGTACAGCGTGCCCTGCGGGCCGCGCAGCACCTCGACTCGGTCGAGGTCGTACGTCTGTAAGGCCTGCACGGCGCCGACCGGCTTGTAGACCTCGTCCACGTACATGGCAATCGGACTGGACTGGTTCTGTCCCCAATCGTTGGTGGTCACGCCGCGCAGTGCGAAGGTGGGTTGCGCTTCCTCGCCGTAGGGCAAGCTCAGCGTCAGATTGGGGACGGCGGCGGCGATGTCGCCGGCCTGGCGAATGCCACGGTTTTCGAGTTCCGCGGACGAAATCGCCGAGATCGCGATCGGCACGTCTTGGACGCGCTCGCTTTTGCGCTGCGCGGTCACGATCACTTCGTCAATCGTCGCGTCGTCCGCGGCGTGCACGACCGGCGCGGGCAGGCTGCTCGCCAGTGCGGCGGTGAGAATGACGTTCAGGGTGTGGCGGAGGCGATGGGTCATGAGGGTCTCCTGCGGTGACCGGAACACGGTCGATGGACCGATGCACTAAAGCGTAATGACGAAATCGTAGCGACTGTGGTCGGCGTCTTGGGGATGGATCACCAAGGTGCCGTGTGCCCCGGCGTACCGGCCGGTGCCGCCGACCACGGCGACGGTCGAATCGCCCTCATCGTTGTAGCGCCCCGCGACCACGAGCGCGCCGGCCGGAAGACGCAGCGTGAACTGGCACTCCCAGGTCGCGCCGACGACGGTACGGACGCACTGGCCGCTGCTGGTGCCGCGTTCCACCCGGTCCTGCGCGTCGTACAGCGGGTTCGAAAAGACGATGAGATCACCGAGAGAGTCGCTGTCGCCGAGGCGATGGATAACCGTCTCGTTGAGCGGGCGCTCGACGAGCGTGAAGCGCGTCGCCGCGTGCGCGGCAGCGGCGAGCGGCAGGATCAGCGCGGCAATGGCGGCAGCAACTTTCAGCGTCATGGCGACCCCTTTTGCTTGAGGGTGCGCGGACGGCCCGCTCGGGTCTTTCGGGTTTTTGCTGCGCGTGTCGGAACCTTGCCGCTCCGAGAGGGTTAATCCCGACTGCGGTCGCGGAATCGCTTCGGTGTCAGACCGCAGCGTTGTCGGAACACGGAGGTAAAGTGGCTTTGGGTCGCAAAGCCGACCGCGTTAGCAATCTCCGATAAGTCGTCGTCGGTGGCGCGCAACAGTTCCTTGGCGCGCTCGATCCGCCGGTGAATCACGTATTGGCGCGGCGACTGCCCAGTGGCCTTCTTAAACGCACGCGCGAAGCGGAACGGGCTCATGCCGGGCGCGGTGGCGATCTCCTCGAGCGAGAGGTCCTCCCCGAGATGCGTCTCAATGTATTCTGTAGCCAGTCGCAATTGGCGTGCGGTCATTTCCAGTCGCGGCGCTGGGCTATGATCGCCTTTGGCCGTGGAATGATGCCGGAGCAGATGTAACGCGAGCGAGCGGGCGGTGGTCTCGGCGAAGAGCGCGGTCCCGATGCCGGGGTGCTCCAGTTCGGACAGCAGATGGCGGGCAAGATCGGAGAATGTGGGGTCCACTAGTGCGACGCCGTCGATCAGGCGGTAGTCCGCGAGGCCAATCTGGCGGGCGACCTCATCCACGATCGAGGGGTCGAGCAGGATGTGCAATTCGTCCATGGGTTCGGCGCACTGCCACACGCTCGCCTGGCCCGCCGTCATCAGCATCAGATTACCCGGCGTGGAGCGACCGCTATACGCTCGACCACCGAAGCGCCCGTCGACCCGGGTCGGTCGCAGCAAGTGCACGGAGATGAAGTGCCACGCGAGCGGCGGCAGTGTCAGGTCGCGGCACCACAGGCCGTCGTAGCGGTGGGCCTCAAGGTGTTTCCAACCGAGCCCGTGGCTGGTGCGGCACGGCGCCGGCAGCGCGTTGAACCACCGCTCAGGCGTCGCCTCGACTGTCGTGACCGTCGTCGCCATAACCCTCCCCGGAAACCACCGACTGACTATAGCGGGATGGGGAAGTCGATACTACGCGGGCGTGCGGCGGTGGCGGCGACTCAGCAGGCTGTGCACTACGCCCGCGACGAGCGCCGCGGGCAGCGACGCGGTGAGGTAGCGGTACGGACCACCCGGAGCGTAGGTCAACGGGTCCAATAGGGCAACGTAGGTGGCGCAGCCGGCGATCAGCGCCAGCACAGCCGCGGGATTAACGCCGCCGCGGAAGTAATAGAGGCCCTGCGGCGATGGATCGTAGATTGCCGCCAAATCGATGCGCCGGCGGCGAACCACGAAATAGTCGGCAATCTGAATGCCGCACAGCGGCGCAAACGCCACGCCGATGAGCGCGAGGAACGAGCCGAACTTCGCGAAGAACAGTTCCGGAATCACCGCACCGATGAACGCCACGGGGGTGAGATTCAGCGCCAACAAGGCGCCCCACGAGCGACCTTCCAGGCGGCGGAAGTTGCGCAGGCCGAGGGCGGCGGCGTAAATCCCCGCGACCGCGGTCCCGAGGTTGGCGGCGGTGACGAAACACAACGCCACGATCGCGTAGCTCGTCCCGCCGACCGTGCGCAGCCATTCGGCCGGGTCGGAGGTCTTGAGCACCAACACTCCCGCCAGTCCGATCAACGACAGCAACGGCACGGGCGCGCCCATGCCGAGCAAGACCGGTAGTACCGCGCTGCGCGCGTTCGGCGCCATGCGGATCATCGCCCCGAGGTACGGCCACCACGACAGCGTGGTAGCGATGCCAAGTTCGACCGCCGTGGTGTAGTTGTAAAGCCGATCCGAGCTGGCCGCGACCGGTGGCGCGGACACGAGTTCGGGCCAGCGTCGCGACACGATCAGGTAGAGCATCCACAGGCCGACCAACACGTGCGCGACGAGGATGTTCGACACGGTGGACACGCCACTCGCGCCGCGCGACAGCGCGAGGAAAATGAGGGCGCAGGCGCTCAAGGTCAGCGCCGGGACCAGCCAGGGGGGTAACGCTGCGGCGGGAAGCAGGCCGAGGGCGACGGCCAGTTGCGAGGCGGATTTTGCAAAGAAAATGAGCAGTAACGAGTTCCAGCCGATGATCGAGACCGACTGGAGGGCAGCCGGCACCACCCAACCTCGCGTCCCGAATTGCGGTTTGGTCGCTGCGATGGAATCGATGCCGAAGCGCAGCGACAGTGGGCCACCGGCCAGCAAGACGAGCAGCATGCCGATCAAGCAGCCGCCGGTCATGGCCAGAGCGCCGGGCAGGAAGCCGACGTAGACCCCGACGGATTCGCCGATGAGGTAACACCAGGTGGCCGCGGCCGCGGTGGCGAGCGCGATACCCAAGCGCCACGGACCCCAGGTCCGCTCCGCGGGCAGCAACGGCCAGACGCTCTCGTCCGCCGGCTGGGTCATGGCAGTAAGCGCCAACCGAGGACGATCAGCGCGAGCGGAATCAACACGCCCAACACAACCATACGTCGAAAACTGGCACCGTCAAAGTCGCGCGCGGCCGAATCCTGCTCGGCAGCAGCGATCCGGGCTTTCAGACCTTCGGGCTGTTGGTTAATCACCGCGGTTTCCTGGGAAGCTCTCCGCGTCAGCATACGGGAACCACCAGAAGTCGTGTGAGGCTGCCGTGGGGTCGATCATCGACAACTTGGTGTGTCGGAACGTGTCGAGTCCCTCCGAGCCCAGTTGCCGGCCAAGGCCGGACTGCTTACGGCCGCCGAACGGACCCGCATCGTTGTCCAGCAAGGGCGCGTTGACCCAGACCATGCCCGCCTCGATCTCGTTGACGGCACGCATCGCTTCGCTCAGATCCAGCGTGTAGATCGTCGAGCCCAAGCCGTACTGCGAGCGATTGGCGTAGTGCATCGCCTCGTCGAGGCTCGCGACCCGGCACACGGGGGCCACCGGACCGAACGACTCGGTGTTCATGATCTCAGCGTCGGGAGAGACGTTTCCGAGCACGGTGGCCTCGCAGAAGTAGCCGGTGGGCAGATGCGCCGGACGACCGCCGCCGGTCAGTACGGTGGCGCCGGCGGCGATGGCCCGTTGCAGCAGTCCGTTGTACCGATCGTATTCGCGCTTCGAGCCGAGGGGGCCCATGTCGACCTTGTCGAGGCCATTGCCGATGCGCACCGCGCGGGCGTAATGCACGAGTCGCTCGATAAACTGCTCGTACACGGCCTCGTGCACGTAAAAGCGCTCGGATGCGGCACAGACCTGGCCACAGTTGAGGAAGGCACCAAACGCTGCGCCGCGCGCCGCTACCTCGATCGGCGCTGAGGGCATCACGATGAACGGATCGTTACCCGAGGTTTCGATCAGTGCCCGCTTATAGAGTCGGCCGCAGGTCTCGCCGACGCTGCCGCCGGTCGCGATTCCGCCGGTGAACGCCACCATGTGCGTCTCTGGAGATTCCACCAATGCCTTGCCGACTTTGCCACCGCCGCCCAGCACTTGCACGACGCCGGGCGGAAAGCCGGCGAAGGCTTTAGTGAACTCCAGGGTCGTGAGGGTGGTCATCTCGGACGGTTTGATGATGACCGCATTACCAGCGACGAGTGCCGCGGTGGCCTGCCAGCACAGCAAACACAGCGGGTAGTTAAACGGCAGTACGATGACCACGACGCCCACCGGATCCTTCGTCGTGAAATGCATCTGGCCGTCGACCGTGTTACCGAGAACCTTGCCCGCCTCGTGGCGGCCGGCTTCGGCGTAATAGTCTGTGGCGCTCGCCGACCAGGTGGCCTCGTCGAACGACTCTTTGTACGTTTTCCCCATCTCCCGGGTCAGCATTTCGGCGACGAGCGGTCGATTGGCCATCATCTGTCGCGCCGCTTCGTGCAGTAGTTCGGCGCGGCGGTGGTAATTGACCTTGTTCCAGAGTTTCTGCGCGCGGTTGGCGATTCGGATCGCTTCGTCAATTTCCGCATCGGTGGCTTCCGTGACGGCGCCGATGACCCGTTCCGTGGCCGGATCGATCACGGGGATCGATACGGTGCCACGACCGGCCCGCAGAGAGCCTCCGATCAGATGATGCCCGGACAAAGACTGGAGATGGTTCAGAGTGCTCATGCTGGCGGCCTCGATGACGGTACCCAGACGGTGGGGGCGTGGACGGAGTCTCCGTCCGAGGGCGTGGCGGTGCTTCCCGGTTCATGCCGGATTTGTCGGGAACTTGCCGTTGACCGGTGGGTGAGCGACGGTGAGGCGACCGTCGGAGCGCGTCGGACCAAGGCCTGCACGGTATAGTGCGTCGGTACCGCGGTCACGAACCGCCCAGGGGGGCTATGTTTTTGAAAATACGTCCATCGACGCTGTGGGTTGTACTCGCCAGTTTGTCGCCACTGTGGGTCTCGGCCTCACCGTCCGCGCGCTTGTCCGGCGCGGATCTGCAACCGGCGCCGGAGTTTGATGCGGGCGATCGGGTGCCGTCGCGCCAGGGCTGGGCACTGGGTCCCGGCCGTCCGGAAACCTTCCGGAATATGGCCGAGATGTTGCCGACGCGACGCATCGCGACCTCTGAAAAACCCTATCCGCTGTCGCGGGCGAAGCAGCCGTTGGCGCTGTCGTACGAATACGGCGGGGCCAAATACTCGATTGACGATTTCGCGCATCGGACCGGCACCACGGGTTTGCTGATCCTGAAAGGCGATGAGATTCTCTACGAGGGCTATTACGACGGCGCCGACGACAAGGACACGTTCCAGTCGTTCTCGGCCGGTAAATCCTTCGTCTCGACGCTGCTCGCCCTCGCCAAAGCGGATGGCAAGATCCGTAGCCTTGAAGACCCGGTCTCGGCCTATCTGCCGGAGGTCAAAGGCTCGGCCTACGAACACGCCAAGATCCGCGACGTGCTGCAAATGTCGTCTGGCACGGCGTACAACGAGGAATACGAGGATCCGAACTCGGACATCGCGGAGTTCGCGCGGATCATGGAAGCCAACCAAGGGGGGCTCTATGACTTTGCCCGCTCGTTCAAGGCGATCCGACCGCCGGGCACGAAGTTCTACTACGCCAGCACCGACACCGAGATCTTGGGTGCGCTGATCGCGCGCGTGACGGGCAAGTCCCTGTCGGCCTACATGTCGGAGAAACTCTGGAAGCCGATCGGTGCGGAAGCGCCGGCGCGCTGGTTGATCGATGCTCCGGGGGCGAAGGGTCGTGAAATGGCGGCCGGCGGATTGCAAGTGACCTTGCGCGACTACGGCCGCTTCGGGCGCTTATTCGCCAACGACGGGATGATTCACGGCAAGCGACTGTTGCCGGCCGGATGGGTTGCCGAGGCGACCGTGCCGCGCGCGCCCTACGTGCAGTACGGCAAGCTCGAGCCGAACGATCCCACCGGGTACGGTTACCAGTGGTGGTGCATCCCGGACGAGCATCACTCGTTCACGGCGGAGGGCATCCACGGGCAGTTCGTGATGGTCGATCCGATCGAGCACGTGGTCGTCGTCAAACTCTCCGCATGGGAACACGCCTGGGACGATTCGATGTCCGAGGAGACCTTCGCGTTCTTCGAAGCGGTGACCCACGCGCTGAAGTAAACGCGGCCCGCAGTGCGCTGAACTCACCGGGGCGCGGACGCCCCGTGAGGTCGCAGTGCTCAGAGGGTGGGGCGGTGACTACCAACCCTCCTTCCCGGGTTCGTCGTTCATCAGTCGGGTGATGTGGCGTCGCAAGTAGATGCCCATGCCGACGATGAAACCGATCACCAGCACGGTCAGGACCCCGGCATCGGTGGTCCAGAGCAGTTTGAACGCTTCCACGAGTCCTCCTTCGGGCCACGCCGGCCCGTACCCGTGAGGTGGGAGCCTACGCGGCCGACGGGGACCTGCCAGTCGTCCTCACCACGACGCGACGGTGGATTTCCGAAGTGGCCGGTGCGAGTCCGGTCGCACAGCGCGTCGAATATTCCCCCGGACTGTCGCATTCGGCCAAGTGAGCGTCGCCTACCGCTGCCGGCTTCGCGCGGCACGGGCGTACTGTCGGAGAATCATCTCATGATCCTGACTGCGACCGTCGCAGCGGGCACACAACGATCGGATAAGGGGTATCGCATGCAACGACGTCATCTCACTCAAGCGATCGCGTGGGCATTAGCGGGCGCAAGCGTGGCGGCCGTGGCCGCAGAGCCGGCGGATTCGTTGGGCGAGATCGTCGTCACCGCGCAGCGTCGCTCGGAAAACATTCAGGACGTGCCCATTTCGATCCAAGCGCTGACGGGCCAGAGCCTCGCGCAGTTGAACATCACGACCTTCGACGATTACATCAAATTCCTGCCGAACGTCACGAGCGCGAGCAGCGGTCCGGGCCAGAACGAGGTGTTCATGCGCGGCCTGTCGGCCGGCTCGCAGGCCAGCCAAGGCAGCGCCGCGACGGGTCTTTGGCCGAACGTCGCGATTTACCTCGACAACCAATCCGGCCAGATGCCGAACCGCAACCTGGACGTCTACGCCGCCGATTTGAACCGCATTGAGGTGCTCGAAGGTCCGCAAGGCACCCTCTTCGGCTCCGGCGCCGAGGCCGGTGTGATTCGCTACATCACCAACGAGCCGAAGCTGAACAAAGTCGAAGGCTCGTTCAAGGCCGGCTACGGCGTGACCGCCCACGGCGATCCGAACTCCGACATGCAGGGCGTGTTGAACCTGCCGCTGATCACCGATCGGATGGCGATCCGCGCGGTGGTCTACAACGACCATCGCGGCGGGTATATCGATAACGTGCCGGCGACCTTCACGCGCAAGAACACCGACATCGGTATGCACTACGCCAACTATCCGGCCAACGCCAACGGTGCGTGCCCGGACGGCCAGTTGAACACCGGGTACTGCGTCCCTCCCGGCAGTCAGGTCATTAACAACAACAGTCTGGCCGGCAACGCGATCAACCCGGTGACCTACGCCGGCACACGCGTCGAGTTACTGACGAAGATCAACGACGACTGGGACATCCTGCTCTCGCAGAGCTACCAGACGATGGATTCCGACGGGGTGTTCTATCAGCAGCCGCTGTCCTCGGACGGCGCGCCCTTACAACCCCTGCAGGTGACGCTGTTCAACCCGGCGTACGACAAGGATCGCTTCGAGAGCACCGCGTGGACCGTCAACGGTAAATTCGGCGATATCAAGGCGGTGTACACGGGCGGTTACCTGATCCGGCAGGTCGACCAGACCGGTGACTACACCAATTACTCGCGCGGCGTGTATTCCGACTACTACCAGTGCTACGGCCCCGGCTCAGGCGGTGACACGTCGATCACCACCTCGAAGTGCTACTCGCCGTCCAGTTACTGGCGTACCAACGAGCGCAACGAGCACCAGCAGCACGAACTGCGCTTCAGCACCCCGGACGACTGGCGCGCACGCGGGATCGTCGGGGCGTTCTACGAAGACAACGTGCTCTACGACAGCACCAGTTGGCATTACAAAACGTTGCCGGCCTGTACCGCCACCGACAACGTGGCGTGTTTGTCGACCATCGGCACGATTCCCGGCACGACGGTCCGCAACCCAGGGTTGCAGCCGGACGATACGTCCTTCAATCAGGACGAACGCCGCACCACCAAGCAGACGGCGTTTTTCGCGTCGTTCGATTACGACCTGATCCCGAAGGTGCTGACCGCGACGGTGGGCACGCGCCACTTCAAGTTCTCGAATCAATTCGTCGGCAGCGTGGGCGGGAGCTTCGGGTGCTTCGAGCAGGGTGCGCAACCCGGCGGTTGCCCGAACTATCCGGCCTACGCCTACAACCTCAACGCCCAGAATCTCGTCGACACCGAATCCGGCTGGAAGAGTCGCGCGAACCTCACCTGGCACGTTACCGGGGATGCGATGGTGTACTACACCTACTCGCAAGGCTTCCGTCCGGGCGGCTTTAATCAGAACGGCCTGTCCCCGCACGCGACCGGCCCCGACGGCTTGCCGCAGTACTTGATCCCGCGCGCCTACAACTCGGACAAGCTGGCCAACAACGAGTTGGGTTGGAAGACTGAGTTCTTGAATCGTCACTTGCAGTGGAACGGGTCGGTCTACCGCGAAGACTGGAACAACGTGCAGATCGCGTTCTTCAATCCCGGTCTCGTCGGCAATCTGTTCTACAACACCAACGGCCAGAACTTCGTCGTGAAGGGCCTCGAGTCCTCGCTGATCGCTCGCCCGTTTGCGGGCCTTGTGCTGCAGGCGGCCGGCTCCTGGAACCAGAGCCGCCAGACCAACTCGCCGGCGTTGGTGAACAACAATCCTGCGAGCGCCAACTTCGGTCAGCCGATCACTCAGTTGTGCAACACGACGCCGTGTTCGGCCGTGAGCAACCCGTTCGGACCGGTCGGCGCGCCGAGCGCCAACTCGCCGCCGACGCAGTTGAGCTTCCGCGCCCGCTACGACTGGGGTTTCGGCGACGGCTATTCCGCGTACGCGCAGCTGGGCGCCCATCATCAGGCGCACTCGTTCACGCAGGCGGGTGCGAACCCGAACTACGCGATCGGTGGTGCGATCAGCTCGTCGCGCGGTCGCTTCGAGAACCCGGCCTACTCGACGTCCGAGGCATCCGTGGGGGTGGCGAAGGATGCGTGGACGGTGGCGCTGAACGTCGAGAACCTGGCGAACTCGAACGCCAGCACGTTCATCAGCACCGGCCAGTTCATCGTCGCGCAGACCCCGTTGCGTCCTCGCGTGATCGGCGTGTCGATCGGCTACTCGTTCTGAGGATCCGACACGAGTCCCCGAGGGCGTGCAACGCCCCGGGGACGCGGTGTCGGCGTTGCTGATCGGTTCGCGAAGCGGCCCGCCCGTCAGACGCTGACGCTGCGTCGCTCGCGCACCGAACGGCGCGCCGCGTCGAGCACTTCCATCGTGGCGAGGGCCTCGGCGAGGGTGACGGGCGTGTCCGCCGTGCCGCGCAGTGCAGCAGTGACCTCCGCGTAGAAGCGTTGCTGGCAGCCACGCTCCGCGGCGTGGACGGACTCCACGCCGTCGGCCGTCCAGCGGATCAACGGGTCGGGGTCGACCCCAAAGTTGGGGTCCGAGGGGGGCAGGCCCGCGAGGCTCTGGGCCTCCTGCACGTCCAGATGACGTTTCAACAAGGAACCGGCGGTGCCGTGGGCGATGAACCGCGGCGAACCGCTCGCGACCAGCAAGCTCGCGTGCAGGATTACCTCCAGTCCCGGGTAGTGCAGGACCACGTGCGCCCAGTCGTCGGCCATGGCGTCGTCGCGATGCCGCGAGAGCGTGGCGGTCACCGCCTCCGGCTTACCGAAGAGCAGCAGGGCTTGGTCGACCAGGTGAGGGCCTAAGTCCGACCACACGCCGCCGGCCGGGCCGGCCGCTTCCTTCCAACGGATTCGCACCTCGGGCCGGTAGCGGTCGAAGTGGCTCTCAAAGTGCGTGACGCGGCCGATGGTGCCCTGATCGATCTCGCGCCGCACGGTGCGAAAACAACTGTCGTAGCGCCGATTTTGGAACACGGTAACCCAGCGCTGCTGTCGCTGCGCCAGACGCGCGAGATCGCGCGCTTCGGCCGCGTCGAGCGTGAAGGGTTTTTCAACGACGACGTGATGACCGGCTTCGAGTGCCGCGGTGGCGAGGTCCGCGTGGGTATCGGGCGGGGTGGCGATCACGACGAGATCGAGGCTCGCGTCGGCGCATAAGTCTTGGGCGTCGCGATAGAGCGTGGCCGTCGGCAGCCAACGCGCCGCTTCCGCCGGTTGGGAGCTGGCGACCGCCGCGATGCGCAGCCCCGGCGTCGCCGCGATCAATGGAATGTGAAACACCCGCGAGGCTGCGCCGAGGCCCACGAGACCCACGCGCAGTTCGCGATCGACATCCTGCGCCGGAGCGACGGCGGTGGACGAGGTAGAATGAGAGGTCATGGTAAAAGTCTAACCACTCTGTCGACGTCGTGGGCAGTCGTCGCGCCGCTCGTGCGGCGCGGTCTGCCGGAGCGACGCGTCAACGACAGGGCGCAAGGCGTGGAGGCGTGCGTTGAGGGACACACCCATTCGGGGCGGTGGACGGCCGTGGGACATCGGCACCGGCGTGGCCGGCTACTGCTGGCCGGCCCAAACGCCGCGGGCCGTGCTGCTCCTGCAACACGGCCTCTCGGAGTACGCCGAGCGCTACGTGAACGAGTATCACGCGTTGATTCCGACCTTGCAGGCGCGGGGCGTGTCGGTGTACGCCATCGATCTCGAAGGCCACGGGCGCTCACCGGGCCGGCGTGCGGCCACCGATGTCCAGACCTCAGTCCGGCACCACCGCGCCGCGCGCGCGGCGCTCAACAGCGTCGCGCTGCCGATGTTCTGTTTTGGGCACTCCCTGGGGGGGCTGGTCACGGCGACGAGTGTGCTTGAGGCGCCGGCCGGGGTGCGCGGGGTCGTCTTGAGCAGCGCGGCGCTCTGGATTGAGGCGCCGGCATGGCAGCGTTGGCTCGCGCCCTGGGTGGGGGCTGTGTTACCGCACTGTCCGGTCGGACAGCTCGATCCGGGTGGCATTTCCCGCGATCCGGCGCGCGTGCAGGCGATGCTCGACGATCCCATGAAGTACCACGGCAAACTGCAAGCCGGCATGGCCGCGAGCATTCTCGCGAGCAGCGCCGCGAATTGGTCGCGATACCCGTCCTGGACGACGCCGGTCCTGGCGATTCACGGCACGGCCGATCGCTACACCGCGTGCGAGGGCAGCCGGCGCTTCATCGAGGTCGTGGCGGCCGATGACAAGACGCTGTGGCTCGTCGAGGGCGGGTATCACGAGTTGTTGAACGACCGCGGCGCGCCGGCGGCATTGGCCGAGGTCTTAGGCTGGATCGAGGCGCGGATCTGAGCGGCGCGGTCGCCGCCGCGTCCTAGGCCCCTGAATCGGCGCGATGACGGTCGAAGAGCGCAGCAGGCGCCGGCCCGGCGGGGTAGGATGCCGCGCCGATCCGTGCCGATGCCGAGTGTGATTGATGACGTCGATGCCCCCATCCGCTGCTGCGCTGCATCGCGAAGCGTTGGCGTTGACGGATGCCCCGTTAGAGCACGTCGGTGAGCGCCTCGCGGCACTGCGGGCCCTCTACCGGGAGCAACCGGGGGTGTTCACCGCGGAGGTGCTCGCGCTCCTGCGCGCTGCGGGCGAGCGCGTCCGGGTGGCGAAAGAGGCGACCGATCGCGCGTCCTCACTTCAAGTGCTCAGCGACGTGTTCGGTTACCCCTCGTTTCGTGCCGGCCAAGCGGACATCATCGCCGAGATCCTGGCCGGTCGCGACTGCGTTGGCGTCATGCCGACCGGCGCCGGCAAGTCCGTCACCTACCAGATCCCGGCGCGCCTCTTGGGCGGCGTGACGCTCGTTGTCTCGCCGCTGATCTCGCTCATGAAAGATCAAGTCGATGCCATGCGCGAGGTGGGTATCCGGGCCACCTACCTCAACTCGTCGTTGGAAGCCGCGGAGCGCGCCGAGCGGATCGCGGGCCTCAAGCGCGGCGACTTCGAATTGCTCTACGCCGCGCCCGAGGGCATCGACGGTGCGGTGGGGCGTCTGCTCAGCGATTTGGACTTGAAGCTCATCGCGGTCGATGAAGCGCATTGCATCAGCGAATGGGGCCACGATTTTCGGCCCTCCTATCGCAACCTGTCCCACCTGAAGGGACGCTTCGGGGGGATACCGATCTTGGCGCTGACGGCGACTGCGACCGAGCGCGTCAAGGACGATATCGTGAGTCAGCTGGGGCTGCGCGACCCGCATCTCGTGCGCGGCTCGTTCTATCGCCCGAACCTGCGATTGCACGCCGTTAAGAAAGGCCCCGGCCACGGCACCGGGCAGGGCGTGCGCGACATGATCCTCGCGCTGGTCCGAGCGCGGCGTGGGCAACCGGGGGTGGTCTACTGTCTGTCGCGCAAGAGCGCGGATTCGACGGCGGAGTTCTTGGTCAGTCGTGGCGTGCGTGCGGCGGCCTACCACGGTGGCATGAGCCCCGAGACCCGCGCCAGCACGCAGGATCGATTCATTCGCGACGATGTCGATGTGGTGTGCGCCACCATTGCCTTTGGGATGGGCATCGACAAGTCGAACGTGCGATTCGTGATTCATCGCGATATGCCGCGCTCGATCGAGGGCTATTACCAAGAAATCGGCCGGGCCGGGCGCGATGGTGCGGCGTCGGACTGCGTCCTGTTTTATTCCTGGGCCGACGTCATGTCGCTGGAGGCCATGGCTGAGCGCTCCGAGGTCGACGATCCGGACCTGTTGAATCAGCAGCGTCTGGCGGTTCGGCGGATGTACGACCTTGCCGATGCGGGCCGTTGTCTGTGGCGTAGCTTGACCGAGTATTTTGGCGAACCGATAGATGACTGCGCGACCTCGTGCGGCGTCTGCACCGGCGCCGATGTGATTCGTCAGGCGGCCGAGGCGCGCGTGGCGGCGCGCCCGAGTCGGTCGGCTGCTGCCGGCAGCGGCACGATGGACAGCGATCTGTACGACCGGCTGCGACGATTACGCAAAACGCTGGCCGACGAGCGCGGTGTCCCGGCCTATGTGATCTTCAGCGACCGGACCTTGGAGGACATGGCCGTGCGTCGACCGCAGAACGGCGCGGCGCTGCTGCAGGTCCACGGTGTGGGTAACGCCAAGTTGATGCAGTATGGGGATGCGTTCTTGGCGGTCATTCATGCCACCGACGGCGAAGACGACCGCGTCGACTAGTGTGGATCGCGATGCGCGGCGGGGCCGGCAAATGCTCGGAGATGCATATCGGGGCGGGCTGGGAGGGGAACCATGGATTGGTTTGAATCGCTGATGGGATTTGTCGAGACGGAGTACGCCCTTACGCAGCGGCAGTTGTCGGTGGACGGCGAATTTCTGCAGTCGACGGTGAACGGTCGACGCTTTCGATGCGGCGCGTTGGAACTCGTGTCACTCGCCGCGCTGCGTGAGCGGGCCGCGACGGCGCCGGTGGGCCCGCCGACTCGGGTGCAGATTGTTCAAGGCGAGGCGCGGGCGCTGCATCGGGATCCGCGTAACGCGCGGGCGCTCTTTCAAGTGGCCTCCCAATTCAATCTGCTGGAAATGATCGGTCCCGCGCGGCGTCCCGAGGACGGCGTGGGCTGTTACTCGTTCGACCGGACGCAGGGCCCGGCTTGTGCGATCGCCGCCGGCGCGGCCACGATCTACCGCAATTATCTCGTGCCGATCGACGGGCACACGGGGCAGACGGAAACGCGGCAACTGAATGGCCTTGCGGACGTGGGTGCCTTCCTCAGTCGGACGCTGAACCGACCCGTGGACTCCCTCTGGCGGATGCAGAATGGCTATGCGCTCGCGACGGCCGACGGCTTAGGCGCGATCGACGATTGGCTCCGCTCGACGTCACCGGCTGAGCACGATGCCGTGCGCTCCCGCCTACGTATCGGCGTGCATCGGAACGTGGAAGTGACCGACGTGCCGTCGGGTCACGGTCCGCTCGTCTCGCAGGCTTTTTGTTCGGCGTTGCCGGTCGCGTACTCGGACCTGCCCTCCGCGCAGTGGCAACGCTTTGCGCGGCTGGTCTTGGAGGCCGCTTACGAGGCGACTCTGTGGGAAGCGGTCATGCAACGTCAGCGACGCGGTCCTGGGCGGGTCTTACTCACGCTGCTCGGGGGCGGTGCGTTTGGTAACCGGGAGGTGTGGATCGTGGAAGCGATCGAGCGCGCGGTGGCGGCGGTGGCCGATCGCGGACTCGATGTACAGATCGTCTGTTACGGCGCTCCCTCGACCCTCGTGGCGGGCTTGGCGCGTTCCTAATGCGACGGTGTTCGGGGTACGCGATCGGGTGGTAGAGTCAGTGCCCTTCTTCCTGAGGATACCGCTATGACCCCTGAGACGTCGTCGACCGCCTTGCTCCCGCTATCGGCCCTTTTTGCGGCTGACGTGAACGGCGCGCTCGAGCCGTGGGGCCAACGCGCCGGGGCGGATCAAGGCGATCCGCAGACCGCGGGCAAGATCCTGTACGAAGCGGGTGGCATCACGGCGGGTGTTTGGGAGTGCACGCCGGGCGGTTGGACGACGGTCGATCGTCCGGCAACCGAAGCCATGCTGTTTTTGAGTGGTCGCGCGCGCTTAACGACCCTCGGGTCGGAGCCCGTGATCTTTCAGGCGGGCGATACGTTCGTGTTGCCCAAAGGCTGGAACGGCCGTTGGGAAGTCTTGGAGACCGTCCGTAAGTTTTTTGTCGAAGTGAAGTAAACAGGGGCCGTCGACGACCGCGTCGTCCACGACGCGGTCATCCTGTCGCAACCGCAGCGTAAGTACGCGCCCTCCCGGGCCGGATAGCCCCGCAACGACGTGGATCGGTCGTCCGCAGCCAACCGTCCCGTAGGAAAGATAGGGTGCGGTTGGTGCGACGACTGCACGCATCAAGCACCCGAGCCGATGTGCAATGGTGATCGTCATTTCAAGCCGGAGCGCTCATCGCCAACGAGATCGCGACGTCCCTAGGGCGCGTAAGTCGTTTGGAGTCGGTGCCTAAAGAGCCATTGACGCCATGGGCGTAACAGGGCGATATTGGTACTGACCAATGACAGCCTACAGAGCTGACTACGCCATAACGGGCCCCCCAACGGACGGCTTCATGGCGATTTTTGTCGATTTCGGGGGAATGTATGCGCGTAGACGATCGTCTGAACTCAAATCCATGGGCGGCGGACGCTCGTCATCGCTTGACGCCCAACGCGGCTCGGTCAAAACGCAATTCGGTTGTCGCCACGGCTGTCGCTGCTGCGTTGATGGGGGCCGCGGCTCCGGCCGTCTCGCAGAGTATCCCCAGTGCAAATCCCGGCGCGTTGGACGACGTTGTCGTGACCGGTATTCGGGCCAGTATCGCTAATGCGATCCAGTTGAAAGAATTCTCCGACAATATCGTCGAAACCATTTCAGCCGAAGATCTCGGCAAGCTACCGGATATCAGTATTGCCGACAGCTTGGCGCGATTGCCCGGTCTTGCGGCACAGCGTAACGACGGCCATGCGAACTTTATTTCGATCCGCGGCTTCGCTCCGGATTTCAGTGGCACGACGCTAGCCGGTCGTGAGATCGCGTCCACGGGTGAAAATCGGGGTGTCGAATTCGATCAATTCCCTGCCGAGTTGGTGCATCAAGTCGAAGTCTACAAGACGCCGGATGCGAGCCTCATCGGTCAGGGTCTTGCGGGTACGGTCAATCTGGATACCGTCAAGCCGCTGAGCTACAACGAAATGAAGGTTGCGGTGAATGCGCGTGCCGAACGCAACTCGAACAGCAACCTGAATCCGGGTCAAGGCATCGGTGCGGACGGTAGCCGTCTCAGTTTCTCTGTCATTGATCAGTTCATGGATCACACACTCGGCGTTGCGTTCGGCGTGGCCCGTATCGATTCGCCGGTGCAAGAGAAACAGTACCAAGCCTGGTGGTGGGCGATCGACAACGGACCTGCGGGTTCGGGATCGCTGCAGGGATGGGGAACCAATCCCGTCCCTGGCGCCCCGGATTCGGCACTCGAGCAGCAGGGCATGCAGATTCGTGCCAAGTCAGTGGGTGACACCCGTACCGGCGTGATGGGCGTCATCGAGTACGCGCCCAGTAACACGTTTCACAGCGAGTTGGACCTGTTCTATTCTGAATTCAAGCAAGACGACGCCCTGAACGGTTTGCAGTGGTCGAGCAGTCCGTGGGACGGTGTGAGTTACGCCAATGCGCAGACGAGCGGCCAAGGGGCCAACTCGGTCTTAACGAGCGGCTCGATCAGCGGCGTTAAACCGATCATGCAGAATGAATACACGAGCCTGAACACGCGCACCGTGTCCCTCGGTTGGAACAATAGGCTCGATTTTGACAGCGGATGGACGGCCATCGCCGACTTGTCGTACTCGCAGGCGACGGACTCGCTGCGCGACGCGTATGCCTTCACCGGTCTACAGGGTGGCGCCACGTTGAATGGCGTGGGATTCAACATACCGCCCGGCGGTGGATACGCGAGTTACAGCTTACCGGTCAACATGGCTGACCCGACGATTGTCGGGTTCACCGATCCCGACAATTACGGCTATAACGGTCGTGAGGAATGGGATCACCAGACGGACACGATCAAGGCGTTCCGACTGGACGTGAAACATGCGCTCGGTTGGATTTTTAAGACGGTCGACATTGGCTTCGACTACTCCGATCGCAAGAAGTCTAAGTCGGCGCTCGTCGACTTCGCGTATCTGAACGGCAATGGGTGCAGTACGACGGGTACTCTCTCCTGTGGCGCATATAACAGTGCACAGTTTGCGCCCGTGGGTGCCGCCTACACCTACTCACCGACCTCGCTGGCGTATGCGGGCGTGCCGGGCGTCATCAATTACAACATCCTCGCGGCGTTCAATAGTCAGTTCTATCTTTCGCCCGACATGGGCCCGAACGACTACAGCCGCAACTACTACATTCAGGAAAAAGTCCCGCTCGGCTATCTGAAGCTCGACATCGACACCCACATGGGACAGGTGCCGGTGCGTGGCAACGTCGGTGTGCAGTGGGTGCATACGAATCAGTACTCATCGGGTGTACTGACGGATCCGAACAGCGGGCAGCCGACTGGCGCTGTCGGCAGCGGTACGTCCTACAACGAGGTGCTACCGAGCCTTAACCTCGTGGCCATGGTGGCGCCCCGGGAATACATCCGGTTGGGCGTCTCCAAGAGCATGATGCGCGGCCGGATCGACGACGAGAAGGCGGCATCGTCCGCGTCGGTGTGCACCGACCCGGCTTCCTGTCAGGCGAGCTTTGGGTTTTGGTCGGGTTCGGGCGGCAATCCGTATCTGAAGCCGTACATTGCGATCGGAGAAGATCTTTCGTTTGAGAAGATGTTCGGTAAGGCGAGCTACTTCTCGGTCGCGCTCTTTAACAAGAACTTGACGAGCTATATCTACACGCAGACCGACCCAAACTACAATTTCTCGGGGTTTGTGAATAACACGCCGATTACCCCGAAGTCGGTCTACGGTAATTACTCGACGCCGGAGAATGGCTCGGGCGGCAAGATCCAAGGCTACGAATTGGCGCTCACGCTGGAAGGCGGTTTGCTCGCCAATGCGCTGTCGGGATTCGGCCTGCAGTCGTCTTACGCCTACACGAATAATTATCTGCCACCGACGACGATTTCGAATGTGCCTGGCGGTCCGACCACGTTCCCAGGATTCTCCAAGAACGTGGCGGCGGTGACGGTCTACTACGAGCAGAACGGCTATTCGCTGCGACTGGCTGAGACGTACCGCTCGCCGTTCACGGGTGAAGTGACGCCGTTGTTCAATCAGCTGTCGTATACGAAGATTGCCACCGATCGAACGCTCAATTTCCAGGCGGGCTACGAGTTCAAGGAAGGTAAAGCGGCGGGTCTGTCACTGTTACTGCAAGTCAATAACCTGACAGATTCGCCGTATCGCACGATCCAGATGGCAACGCTGACCAGCGGCGCGTCGTACCAAACGCCGTTGGAAAACGACACCTTCGGACGTACGATCCTGTTGGGCTTCAACTATAAGCGTTGATAGTTGGGAAGCGGGCTCCTTGCGGATTTCCCGGCCTCGCTCTCGACCGCAGTGTGCGGTCGGGAGCTGTACGCCCACAGCGCCTAGAGCGTCATGACAGATCGCGCGATCAAAGCTATTGTGATTGTCGGTGGCGGCACAGCGGGCTGGATGGCCGCTGCGGCGTTGGCGCGTGTGCTCGGTCCCCGCTGCGCGATCCGACTCATTGAGTCGCAAGAGATCGGTACGGTCGGCGTGGGCGAGGCGACGATCCCCCAAATCCGGCAGTTCAATGACGCCCTGGGACTCGACGAAGATGACTTCGTCCGGCGCACACGAGCGACGTTCAAGCTCGGCATTCAGTTTGTCGATTGGGCGCGCTTGGGCGATGACTACATCCACAGCTTTGGTGTCCTCGGGCGGGACCGGGCGCTATTGCCCTTCCATCAACTGTGGCTCAAGGCGCATCAGCAAGGTCACGCGGTTGATTTGGGTGAGTATGCGATCAACGTGATGGCCGCACGCCACGGTCGCTTCATGCGGCCCGCAGGTCTGGGTCCGGACTCCCCGCTGTCGGGTATCGCGTATGCCTTTCAGTTCGATGCAGGACTGTACGCCGAGTACTTGAGTGAATGTGCGCAGGCTCTGGGCGTGCGCCAGACAGAGGGGAAGGTACAGCAGGTTCAGTTGCGGGGCACAGACGGTTTTATCGATGCGCTTCTGCTCGAGAGCGGCGAGCGCGTTGAGGGCGACCTGTTCATTGATTGCAGCGGATTCAAGGGATTGCTGATCGAGCAGGCGCTGCATACGGGCTACGAGGACTGGACGCACTGGCTGCCGTGCGATCGCGCCGTCGCCGTGCCGTGTGCCTCCTCAGGGCCGCCCGTGCCCTACACGCGGGCGACGGCCCGAGAGGCGGGATGGCAATGGCGCATACCGCTGCAACACCGGATCGGTAATGGCTACGTGTATTCGAGCGCACACCTCTCGGATGAGGCGGCCACCGAACGGCTATTGTCGCGGCTCGATGGGCCTGTTCTCGGTGATCCGCGTCTGCTCGCCTTTAAGACCGGGAAACGACGTCGCATTTGGAATCGCAACTGTGTGGCCGTGGGACTGGCCAGTGGCTTTATGGAGCCGTTGGAGTCCACAAGCATCCACCTTGTGCAGTCGACGATCACACAGATCATCAGCTTCTTCCCGGATCGAGACTTTGATCCGGTGTTGATCGACCGCTTTAACCAGAGAGCCACGTGGGAGTGGGAGCGCATCCGAGACTTTCTTATTCTGCATTACCATGCCACAGAACGAGATGACTCTGCATTTTGGAAGGACTGCCGTACGCTCGCGATACCCGACGGATTGCGGGCGTATCTGGATCTCTTCCGGCATAGCGGTCGCTTCTTTAGGGAGAACGACGAACTCTTTGGCCAGACCAGTTGGGTGCAAGTCATGCTCGGGCAGCGCATACACCCACGGGGCTACTTTCCGATGGTCGATATGATGGGTCAGGATGAGCTACGATCCTATGTCGCTAACGTCCGTCAGGTCGTCGCACGGTGCGTTGAGCGCATGCCGTCGCACGCGGAGTTCCTCACACATATCGGTGCGACGCTCCGCTAACGTTCGTCGTCTGAAGCTCTGAAGGCGCGTCCGCGGCGCTTTCGGGGGCGTACGCATCCGCCGCGGTCGTTATCCGGCGGTCGCGATGAATGGCGTCGTCCTCGCGCCTCGTCGTTGCTGCACCTGCGGCGTTATCGGCGTAAATTAAACCGACTCGGTGACTGAGCGGGCGCAGTCCGATAACGCCTGTGGACCTTGCTTGAGGACCCCATTATGAATCTTGTTGAGTCGTTGCTGCATGCGCTCAAGAGGGAAGGGGCGCCGTTGGTCTTCGGTATTCCAGGCGACTTTGCCTTGCCGTACTTTCGGATCCTCGAGAGCTCGCAGATCCTTCCGCTCTACACGTTGTCACACGAACCCGGTGTGGGTTTTGCCGCGGATGCCGCAGCCCGGTTGACCTCGGCGCCTGCGGTGGCAGCGGTCACGTACGGCGCGGGCGCGCTCAACATGGTCAATGCCGTGGCGGCCGCCTTTGCCGAGAAAGTCCCACTCGTCGTGCTCTCCGGCGCGCCCGGCCAGGCCGAGGTCGATTCCGGTCTCTTGCTGCATCACCAGGCGAAACGGATTGATTCGCAGTTCGAGATTTTCAAGGAAGTGACCTGCGACCAGGCGCGGCTGGACGATGTGGCGACCGCGCCCGCGCTCATTGCGCGGGTACTCGCCAGCTGCAAGCGTCGCTCGGAGCCGGTGTACCTCGAGATCCCGCGCGATATGGTGAACCTCGAGTGCGCCGAGGTGCCGCCCATCGCCGCAACGCCGGTGGACGGCAATGCCCTCGAGGCATGTGTGGAGGAAATTTTGGACCGCCTGACGCGAGCGCGCTCGCCGGTCCTGATGGTGGGCGTCGAAGTGCGCCGCTATTGCATCGAACAGGAGGTCGCGGAACTGGCCCGACGGTTGAAGGTGCCGGTGGTCTCCGGCTTTATGGGCCGTGGGCTCTTGGCGGATGAGCCCGCCCTGCATGCCGGCACTTACCTCGGCGTCGCCGGAACGCCCGACGTGACGCAATTGGTTGAAGCGTCCGATGGGTTGTTCCTCCTCGGCGAGATTATTTGCGACACCAACTTTGCGGTGTCTAAGACCCGCATCGACATGCGCCAGACCATTCAGGCGTTGGACGGTCGGGTGACGCTGGGCTATCACACCTATCCGGACATCCCTCTCGCGGATCTCGTCCGACGGCTGGTCGAGCGGGCGCAACCGATCGGTCATGCGGCGACGCTCGCGCCGACGACGTACCCGCGCGGCCTCTCGGCGGATGAGTCGCCGATTGCACCGACCGATATCTGTGCCGCCGTGAATGATCTGTTCGCCGAGCACGGCAAGATGCCGATCGCCTCGGACGTGGGCGACTGTTTGTTTACGGCGCTCGATATTGAGCCCACCGCGTTCGTGGCACCGGGCTATTACGCCACGATGGGATACGGCGTCCCGGCGGGGCTCGGTATTCAAGCGGCGACCGGTGAGCGCCCGCTCATCCTCGTCGGCGATGGGGCCTTCCAGATGACGGGATGGGAGCTCGGGAACTGCCGTCGCTACGGCTGGGACCCGATCGTGTTGGTATTCAATAACGCCAGCTGGGAAATGCTGCGGGCGTTTCAGCCCGAGTCCGCCTTCAATACCTTGGAGCGGTGGGATTTCGCCGGCATGGCGGCCGGAATGGGCGGTGACGGTATTCGGGTCGCAACCCGCGCGGCACTGAAACACGCGCTGGACGAGGCGGTGCATCGGCGCGGGAGATTTCAGCTGATCGACATCGCGCTGCCGAAAGGAGTGTTGTCGACGACGTTGGCGCGTTTTGTGGCCGGTGTGAAGCGGATATCCGGCTAGCAACACGCACCCGTCAATAGATTTTTTGGCATAGCTGTTTTTTAACCGGCACTATCTAAAACCTATCTAACCCCTGCCCGCGAAGCCAAGCGGTATTGGGTCTTTTCCGTGCCAAGCAGTGACTTCAAATAGGCGCTGAAGCTGTGGTGAAACTTTCGAAGAGTGTCTTTTCGATGACGATCTAGCCTACAAGTAACTGCCGGCCATACCGGATTACTCTGAATGGACAGAAGTGAGGCTAACTACCATTCGGATACTCAAGAGAGGGGTGACGTCGCCGTAGCGATCGAGGGAAGCGCCTCGATCCGCGGGCGGTGGCCGATCGCCCGTTTTCGGACTTGCCAGCCTTTTTTTACGATCCGCTCGCGGCTGCGGCGATCGTCGCACCCAGTGTGTCCACGAAAGGTCAGTACTACGTGGATGTCGATTCCAATCCCGGTATCAACTTCGGCGTGAGCGTCCGCCAAAGCAAAGACCTCGGGCGCTTTCCGGGCGGTGACAAAGCGGGCCTCATTACCGTCCAGACGGCTGTTGATACGGCTGCTTTCTATGAACTCGTGCTGAGCCGACTTGTAATGACCCACTGATTTCCTGCTCAGGTGTTATGTTCGTAAGGAGCTAGCACATGAGTGTTGAGATGGAAGACGAGATCAAGCGTTGGACGGCGCGGCGTAAGTCCGCTCTGGTTCTGGAAATCATCCAAGGACGAGCCACAGTCGCGGAGTCGGCGAGGTTGTATGACCTGACGCCCTCTGAGATTGAAGACTGGGTCGATCAAGCCAAAGCTGGGATGGAGAACGCGCTGAGGGCCAAGCCTGAGGACATCCGCGAGCAGTACGAGTCGCAGTTGAAAGCGCTGCAAGAAGCGTACGGCGAAGCGATGTTGGAGTTACGCGCCCGAAAAAAATGGGAAGCCCTGCTGGCGAAGAAGGACGAGAAATGATCCTTCAGATCCAGCGGGGCTTAGCCGCAGACGGGTTCCAGGTTGCAATCTCGAAGTTATGCCGTTGGTTCGGCGTGCCTCGAAGAACGGTCTATTACCGGTCCGTAAAGACGCCTCCGAAGGTGCAAGAGCGGTTCGCAGAGCCGATTAAAGCGATGATCGAGGCTGAGCCTTCGTTCGGCTATCGGACTGTCGCTGCGCTGCTGAGGTTTAACAAGAATACCGTTCAGCGGATCTTCCAGTTAAAAGGCTGGCAAGTCCGAAAACGGGCGATCGGCCACCGCCCGCGGATCGAGGCGCTTCCCTCGATCGCTACGGCTCCGAACCAGCGTTGGGCAACCGATCTGTGCCGGATCTGGGCCGGCCGTGACGGCTGGCAGACCTTAGCCCTGGTCATCGACTGTCATACCCGCGAACTACTCGGTTGGCAGCTGAGCCGCAGTGGCAAAGCCACGACGGCGACAGCCGCCTTAGAGCAGGCTTTGATCGCTCGCTATGGAACCTTAGGGCGAGTCGATAGCCCGTTCCTACTGCGGTCCGATAATGGCTTGGTATTTACGTCGAGAACGTACACGCGGATGGTTAAAAGCTACGGGTTGCGCCAGGAGTTCATCACGCCGCACTGCCCTCAGCAGAACGGGATGGTCGAGCGGGTGATCCGAACGCTCAAAGAACAATGCGCCCATCGTCATCGCTTCGAGACGCAGCAGCACGCCTCTCGGGTCATCGGCGACTGGATTCGGTTCTACAACACCCGCCGGCCTCACCAGGCCCTCGGTATGAAAACCCCTGCTATGGCGTATGCTTTAGCAGCCTGACCTGAGCAGAAACCGGTGGGTCATTACAGTTACCGTATAACCTACCCAAGAAGTTTGGGTTTTGAGAACATGATTGCTTTTATCAATAGCTGCGGATCAGTGCTTTCATCTAAATATTATTTTACTTGATCAGTTAGAAAAAGATTTTGGCCATGTGCCGCCCTTCGGAAAATGGCTTGGGCCGGCTTCTCAATAAAATTCCAGCTAACTAATCCAAAAAAAGCGGCCAATGCTAATGACAAGATATTAATAATTAATGGCCCGCTATCCGGAATTATAAAAATCAAAACCTTTGTAATAGGCCAGCCATATAGATAAACGCCAAATGATATGTCCGTTTCCCTATTGATTGACCTGATGAGCGGGCTGGACCAAAAAAAAGCAAACCCAAAAATCAAATAACCGCCGAAAATGCCAAATGCAAGTTCCGCAAAATTTGAATACAGCATAAAAAATAAAAGAAGCATTGCCGCTAGCAATGCTTTACATTTGTGATAGTTTATTGTTTCTCTGAAAATATAAAATAGCCCGCCAATCATAAACATAAGAGAAAGTCTAAAAAATGGCGTTAGGAAAAAAATTATAGACTTTGAAATTCCGGAGGTTAACACCAAATAGGGTTGAAAAGCCCCCGAGGAGATTAAAAATAACAGCATTGAAATCGCCAAAGTTATAACGAAATAACTTTTTCGGCGATATACGCCCAAACCTCCTAAAACTATGACAAGGATATAGCATGCGAGCTCATAAGGAATCGTCCAGATAGCACCGTTAAGCAAAGGGTAATGGCTTCCAGCGAATACATTTAAATTTACATTGCTTCGAAGGACTAACATTCGAATTACGTACTGAGGCAAGTTTTTAAATAAAAATTCTATATTTGCTCCGCCAAGCGGAGCGACGAAGACGTACGATAATAATAATGCCACCAAATATCCGGGATATATCCTCCCGATCCGCTTAAGCACAAATTCTCGCAAATTTATACAAACTGTATAACTGTGGACGATAAGAAATCCGCTTATGAGAAAAAAACCGTCAACTGCGACTTCTCCGAATGACAGGGTTCCGAACAGACAAGTTAATATTTCTCGATGGCGATCACCGTCAAGCAGTTCCGGCGTGTGTGACACGATAACCAGAAAAGCAAAGAGCAGGCGGAAAAATCCGAGTGCATTTGATCTACTTATCAATTTGTTTGCTGGAATAGGCATAAACCGTCGTATTAAAAAGTACCAACATTGGCTTAGATCTGCGTCAATCCATGTTTATTAACTGCTGCGGACCATCGCGTAATAAAAATACACCCTCTATCTTCTCATAAGCAGCATATTCGAATCGATGCGAATAGTGCTCGATCAGCGAGCGTTGTTAGAATTTGCTCACTGCGGGGGTCTAAAGGTGGAAGTCGAGGTTTTTGGGAAGCCAGTTACTTGCGCTCCTGAAGCAGGCGGAAGCCGGAGTGGCGGTGCCAGAGCTCAGCCGAGAGCACGGGATCAGCACAGCGGCGTTCTAAAAATAGCCGCCCCAATTCCTCGCGATTGGGCGCATCTCTGATGGCTCGGATTAAGGAGCAGGAGAACCGGCGGCAGAAGAAACTGTATATCGAGGAATAGTCAAGGCGGACATCGTCGCGGCCCCTGGGTGCTGATCTCCTGTTTGAGACATGTTTCGTTGACGCGACACCGGCCTCTGGCTGGATCAGATTCGTTAGAACCTGACCGTCCGTAAACCTCGAGATGTTCTCGTATCGCTACTCAGTGAGCCAAATCTACACTCTCTGGCCGGGGCATTAGCGCTCTAGCTCGGGGCTGTGGATCTGTATACTTCTACCGGGGATCGGCCAACCGGCGCTATGCAAAGACAAAGAAGTAACCAACGTCTACAACGGAAAACCTGCTTTTTGTCTTTGGTCAGACGTTGTGGCGGATAGGCGGCGACAAGCTAACGAGAACAAGTTCCGATGTCTGGTTTCGATGGCGAACTCCGAAAAACGTCGGAGATGGAAATAAAATAAAGTTGGTAGGCAAATGCCAATTTAGCCCATCATGCCGGAACATTGCCGTGTGAATCTGGCGATCATGCCCTGAAAATTTCAGAATACGGATTTAGGATAGACGCAGACGTAAAGTTCACATGAAATATAGGCACTTTGACCAATATAGATTTAAAAAGAAGCATGCGCAGAGTTGTTGAGAAAAATTCCGCGCAAAAATATTTAGAACAGGCTCTTTCATGACTTTTAAAAAAATTAACACGGCTTCCATAAAGAAACCAGAATGGACGGATTTGTGTTTTGGAGTTTTGACCATAGGATCTATATCTTTACACTGGCTGGTTTTGGCTATTGCACCAATTGCGTTATACAGAAAATTATTTTTTGGGAAGCTCAGGTCAATCTCAAGCATAGAATCAAAAATAATCATGATAAATCTGCTCGCGCTCATGTATGCCTGCTATGTAATTGCAGAACGGGGCGCGATCGAAACTAACGCGCAGTTCATACTCCAGTCGTTGTATTCAGTTATTGCTCCAATAATAATTATTACTTATAGGCCGGACAATAAGACCGTAGATACGCTAAATCTTGGTTGCCTTATATTGTTGATCGTTGATTTTTCAGTGAATGCCACTAGCTTTTACTTAGGCCATGACCTTTTTGGTAGGGAGTTGGATCTTAGAGATGGAATAACTGGCGGAGCGCGGTTCGGCGGGGCTTTTGGCCATAGTTTTGTTTCGGGCATAATATCTGTTTGCGCGCTCGCTTATTCCTTATCGAGTCGCAGATGGGTTTTTGTAGTATTGTCACTTTTTAACTTGACCATTGCTGGATCATTCAGAAATTTAGTTCCTTTGGTTGGGTTGCCAATATTTTACTTCTCAAGGAAGAGAATATCGCGATTAGGATGGCTACTAACCCTACTTTCACTTTCGGCGCTAGCGATTACGAGTGTCATTCTGACCTCTTCCTACGTTCCTTCAAGCTTTCCCTTCAATCCCGCGAGCGATCTTCGGATTTTCTCTTGGGAATTCGGGCTGAGTCGGATGTTCGATCATCCTTTTGTTGGTTCAGGGTGGCCGATCACGAACGAACTTAAGGCAGTTAATGAAGAAATTATCGAGTCAAATCTCATTACAGAAAGTTGGTTTCTTACAAACGCGGTGGCGTTTGGAATACCGTTTATGTTGTTGAAGTTTTATTCATTATATTCCGTTGTCTCAAGTTATTTGCCAAGAATTGTTACGCCGATGTTTGCATGCATTGGTCCAATAACCATAATAGATTTATTTTATGGCCAGAACATTGATCAGATACTGTATTGCAATTTATTCTGGGCAGTTGCGATTGCGTCGATTGCTAGAAAAAATATGCCTTGTCATTCGGCAAAGAACGGGTAACCAGGTAAAATGGGGTCTATGAATATAAAAGTTTGCCATCAGGTCGCTCGTCTGATAGCCGTTTTCATCCGTCTAATTCGCGGCTCGATCGATCATCTATTGGAAAAAATACATATTCGGTCGTTGAGATTATTCTCCGACTAGATAAATGAGAATGTCGTTTAAGAATCAACATACTTAATCTCGCTTGTTTATACCGTTATAGGCAAAAAAAATTGCGATTTGAAAATCAAGAAACATGTTTTCTTAGCGTATTGATCCCGACATTCAAGAATCCTGTTGGAGTAACTCAAATTCTCGACGAAATTGCTCCATTTCTTGTTGATGAAATTGAGTTGGTAATCTCGGATGATAGTGATGACAATTCCGTAAGCCTTGCTGTTGCTCCATATTTGGAAAATTATCCGATCACGTACAAAAAAAATGAAAATCCTCTCGGCGCTTCTCATAATTGGAATCACTTAATATCTATATCGCGAGGAAAATTTATATGGCTTCTTCACCATGATGATGTGCCAGTTGGTTTTTGTGGGTTCAGGGATTATATACTCAGACTAATATCGGAATCCGATCGGCCTGAGGTTATAATATTCCGATCTCATGTGGATTTTTTATCGATCAGGCCGTCATATGGCCGATTCCCGCAATCGATCCAGAACATAGTTTTGAAATTTCCGCTTTTGGTTTTAACGGGAAATTTCTTCGGTCCACCGTCTGTTTTCGTGATCGATAAAAGGCTTGGGCTTGATTTCGATACGAGGTTTCGCTGGAAAATTGATTTAGAATGGTATTTCAGAATTTTCGAACGTTTTCCAAAGGTTTCGTTCGTTCCAATGGTGATCAAGTCATGCTACGGCGGAAGGTTTCAAATTTCCCGCGAATTCGTTGGCCGTACTCGGCGGATGGCAGAATACGAAGAATGGCGTTTGTTTTGCTCAATTCATTCAATCCGATACCGATGCGTCCTTTTACTTGCCCCTGTTTTGCTGACTATATCTACTGCATACCGTCTGATTAATGCGGCGTTGGAAAAAAATAAATTAGTCAAAAGGTTCGTTCGTTAAGAGGCTCGGGTTCATATTCGGATCAGTGACGGAATGCAAGTTTTGTATTAATTTTTATTGGCACGCCGAAATGTTCGCAGTGCTTCTGGCTACGAATATATCGTGCTCTATATGCCATTCTAAATCATTGGAGCTGGCCCAATTTACGAGCGAATCTAGGTTCGGGTAATTTGCATATTCGGGATGTTTCGGATTAAAGCAACGTATATCGTCGATCAAAACACAAATATTGCGAAATTGTTTTAGGTTTTCGGATATATGTTTTAGCTCTTCAAGAATTGGCGTGTCGTTTTCGCCTTTGAAAGTTATTCCAGCGGAATAATGTCCATCGAGCCAAAAATTCACATTTCCTTGGATTTCTTTTAATAGGGTCGGAAATATTTGTTCGCTAGTCCCATTCAATACTCTGACGTTTTTATGATTTTTGAAATATTTGACCGCGTTTGCAAAGAGCCTGGGTTCCGGCTCTATGGTATAGACCATAGAGCTATGCTTTGCTAAGACGCGAGTCGTCTCACCTAGGTACGTGCCGGTTTCTACCCAGATTGCATTTTCGAAACCATTTCTCAGAAGACATGCCTGCTTAATAAAATGCGGGCTTGGGGCTCGGTATTTCTTCCTTGCCCACTTCGCAAATGCCAGAGTATTTGCAAGTGCAATATAAACAGAATTATTTCTTACAAAGCTCTTTAGTTTTATTTTCATGTTTCTCAGGGATGTTGGAAGCTTTTCTATCGTGGATATTATTACCGAGTATGGCAATTAATGTTGAGGGTTAGTGCTGCTTAAGTTGATAGCTCGCAATTTGTTGCCCGAATTTTGAGCGGTTTGCTGAAGTTTCATACAGGGCGCCTCCACGTTTCATCACCCTAATGCGACCAACCGGCTACTAAGTTCGTTCCTAACTAACCTCCGAAGTCTTTCTCGGCTGGCACCTTAATTAAGATGGTCTCACCTACATTCAGCGTCTTACCGATCCGATTCCAGGCCTTAAGTTGCTCGGCCGTCACCGAGAACTTCTTCGTCAGTCCGTGCAGCGTGTCGCCATGCTTCACTTGGTACCGAATTTCCCGAACTGAGGCCTGAATCGAACCAGTACGCGTTTTGATGATATTCCGCCCGACGGCATGGCTCGGATGTCCGACCGGTGGGTTTGGCGGTGCTCCCGCGTCGACGGTCGTCGGTGCGGGCGCCGGTTCGTTGCTGGCGTTCACGACCAATTGCCGTCCGGGCTTTAAGATCGCCTGCGGCTTCAACCCATTCATCTTGGCGAGATTCGCGAGTTCCAGATGATTCTGTTTTGCGATGGAGGCGAGCGTCTCACCCCGACGCACCACGTGCCGCTGAACGGCCGAGGTGTGTTTGATCGGGTTGCCGGCCTTGTCGGTCTCACCCTCAATGACGAGCCCGGCCCGGAGCGGGGCGGTCACGAGCGTCGACGGCAATAAAATCTCATCGCCCGGGTTCGCGCTGAACTTGGCGCTGCCGTTCAATTGCTGGACGACCGCGAGCGGTAAATTCCGGCTTTTCGCCACGCTCGCTAGCGTTTCTTTCGCCGCCAAGGTGTGGTGCTCAACCGGCAACCGCTGCTCCGGCGTCAAGCCCGCCACGATTTCCGCGAAGGGGCGGGCGGCGGCGGCGGGGACCAGCAGGTGATACGGGCCTTCCGGGTCCGTGGCCCAGCGGTTGAACGCGGGGTTCAAGGCATGCATTTCCTCGTCCGAGACGTTCAGGATCGCGGCCGCCACGCGAAGGTCAATCTGTCCGCCCACTTCAACCCGCGCAAAGTAGGGCCTATTCGGGATGGGCTCAAAATCAAGGCCGTAGTTTTCCGGGTTGCGCACCAAGCGCGCCATCGCCAGCAACGACGGCACAT
>TBL_comb48_EPIDRAFT_1000398_pt1 | contig 34522 bp, 29 predicted proteins | sample TroBogEpilimnion_37_FD_10681 | JGI IMG/M metagenome (IMG submission 10681) | reverse complement strand
GAGACTGTGAAAGTATTATGAATTTAGCTTCCCCCTTTGTAAAAGGGGGATCGAGGGGGATTTTATTAAGTCATAGATTATTGATATTTAATAATAATTTTTTAATAGATCAAATCTCCCCTGACCCCTCTTTGCTAAAGAGGGGAATAAAAAGAATACTTTCACAGTCTCGACAGCGGAATACCAGCAATTGAATTTAGGAACTTCAAGACATTAAAGAATCGATAAATAAACCATAAGCTACCCAAATCAATCAGATTTTAGGACTTAACTTTAACCATGTAGGGTTAACCAAGCTTCAAAATCAGTAATGACCTTAAAGTCTAGTAAGTCATCAGCCAAGTCTTCAAGTTTTATTAACGGCAAGGTGGCTAATGCTTGCAAATTATTATCAAGTTGAGGCTGGACACCAAACTTACGTCTTAATTGGCGACTAATCAAGTTAAGACATTCTTCTTGCCTACCCTCTTTGCGCTCTTCTTCAGCTATTTCTTGATAAAAACGGGTTTGTTTTAATTCGACTTCATATACAGATAGCATCTTTTTAATGTCCTCGCGGCTTAAATGCGGTAATTTGTAAACCAAAATAGTTTCGATAAAATCTAAACCCTCTAAATCGATTTTACCCAGTCGATTCGCTAAATCTTTGGCACGACTTATTGTCTGTTGTTTATCACTGGCAATCAAGCGAATAAACTCTAGCGTTGGCGATAAATCAGAACGGTTCTTATAGTCTTCTAGGTAAATACGGCGCAATTGCGGTGAGTTTAAAAACGATAAAAACTCAATACTGGTGGTTTTTTCAATACCTCGATGCGGATAAATAACCAAAATCAACCAATCTCGCTTTGGTTTATTTTGATATAAGTATAAAGTAATCTCACTGAATAAACGGCCATAAAAATCATTATCTGCTTGGAATTGTACCTCAACAAAAATCAGCGGCTGATCTAGATCATCGCTAACGGGCTTGAATAAGCCATCTATTCTAAAAGCCGTTTGCTTGATTTCTTCTGAGCTAAATCGATAACTATCACCGGCATAATCTAAACCTAATAATTCCAGAGCTAACTTAGGCTCTTTCTTAAATAAACGGTAAAACAGGGTATCGGTTTTCATGATAATGAAAATATAAAAGTCAGGTGTTACTGTAAATGCTAGCGATTTATATACCGGAAACGCTTTTTCGCTGATGCTCTAAAAGCCTTATTCCGGCGTACTTGGCCTAGCAAACCTCGCAGTACACCCTAACAGGCCGCCTAATCTCACACTACAATGATACTGATCGGTTCACTCCAAACGCCACCGCCGTTGCTATCAATACCGCGCACCCTTAGCCAATAAGTCTGCCCTGGAATTAAACCAGTTATGACAATATGGGTACTCGTTACCGAAGAAATCGCATGTTGCCAGTTGCTCTCTATTTTTGGATCATCTTTGGCAACATGTATTTCATAACTACCTGCGTTGGCTAGTCTTGCAACTTGTACGTTTAAGCTGCCGCTTAATTGCCCATGTGTTACTCGAAAATCAGCGGGCGCAGGCAAAAGATCGTTACTATTGTTACGAACGATGTCGTGACGTAAATCATAACCCGTAGTAGCTAACATAGCGGTATCTCCATTGGAAATTAATTCCAAATACATTGCAAGCCGCTTAATTAAATCAGTTAAGGCAATACGAGCAACATCGCGCTGAGCTATTTTAAGAGTATCTTTGGTGAGACTGGCATGATAGGCATCTTGGAAGTTACCATAGGCGGCTGTAAGTAAGTCTAGCGTGAGTCCTTGGCCTATCCAAGGTTCTTGATAATGACTGTTGCCAGTCATACTATTAACAATAGAGCCAGACTTGACTAGAAAATCTGGTGCACTGAGGCGATCGAAAGTAACTATAAGTTTAGCTTGCATGAAATTTCTCACTATGGATTAAATTAAGGCTCTGTAAGTTCAACGTTAGAGACTTAAGCTTAGTCTATTTCCTGAAATACACCAACACTAACAGTCATTCATAGCACTTTTTGTCCAATTGCTGCAGCACATTATATTTAGCAAAGGTTTTATAGACTTAGTTAAGCATGATGTAGCCTAGCTTAAGCCACAATTCTTAGCGTTATTATTCATACATTCTCAAAATAAAATATTACCCTACAAAGGCATCACTTACCTCACAATCTGATTTTTGCTCACTATCAAAGACCTTACATACCTAACAATCAGCTTTTTGTTCACTATCAAAGACGCTAAATACCAAACAATCAGCTTTTGTTCACTATCAAAGACGCTAAATACCAAACAATCAGCTTTTGTTCACTATCAAAGACGCCAAATACCAAACAATCAGCTTTTGTTCACTATCAAAGACGCCAAATACCAAACAATCAGCTTTTGTTCACTATCAAAGACGCCAAATACCAAACAATCAGCTTTTGTTCACTATCAAAGACCTTATATACCTAACAATCAGCTTTTGTTCGCAATCAAAGACCTTACATACCCATCAATCGACTATTGTTTGCCAGCAAAGACACTCGCTGCCCACAGTTAAGATAAAATTACAATAAAGCAGATACTTATGTTGATAAATCCCCTCTCAAAAAAGCATAGGTATCTACACAAGTAATAATTACATTATCGGAGTATTTCAAACCGTAGGCACAGGTCGTGACCTCTCCCTACATTACGATCGATGTCTAGTTATAGTTTTGTAGAGTGGGTAAGCGGTAGAGACTGTTAAAGTATTATGATTTTAATTCCCCCTTTGTAAAATGGGGAGAGCAAAGCGAGCAGGACTGAGGAGGATTTTTAAAATGCACGGCAGTAACAAGGGCATTGGGAGCAGATCACTATTAACTTTGTTGATTAGCCTGTAATGTTTAGTAGCATTAACCTATTACAACGTTTGTATTAAAAGCATAGGCTGCAATAAGGCTACCGCCTATTGTGCACCCCTCGGTCTAGGCAATTCGTATTTTAGCGGTTATTATATTGACCGATGTAATGTAGCCATAAAACATCACGATTACTTACGCCCTTCTAAGCTACTTCAGCCGTTAACGCCCGATTGGCGTAATCCTATTATTGGATTATTACCTTCCACTATACCTATTTAAGTAGTTGGATATTAACTTATGATCTTTCAACACCCATGTTATATAGAGATTAGCTATGAGTATTTCATTAAATAAAGGTGGCAACCTCAGTTTATCCAAAACTGATCCTAGCCTTAAAAATTTGATTGTAGGCTTAGGTTGGGATGCAAGACCTACCGATGGTGCAGATTTTGATTTAGACGCCAGTGCTTTTATGATTAAAGAAGATGGCAAAGTTAGAACTGACAGTGATTTTATTTTCTATAATCAAACCAAGTCTAGCTGCGGTGCAATTGAACATACCGGTGATAATCGTACCGGTGCAGGCGATGGTGATGATGAATGTGTTATTGTTTTGTTAGACAAAATCCCAGCCGATATACAAAAAGTCATTTTTTGCGTCACTATTCATGAAGCAGAGGCACGCAAACAAAACTTTGGTCAAGTAAGTCATGCTTATGTGCGTATCGTTAATAAAGACTCTAATAGCGAAGTCGCTAGATACGACTTGAGTGAAGATGCCTCAGTTGAAACGGCTATGATCTTTGGAGAAATTTACAGGCATACGGGCGAATGGAAATTTAAAGCCGTAGGTCAAGGTTATATCGGCGGCTTAGCGGCATTAGCAAATCAGTACGGCATCAATATTTAATTCTAACTATCAACCCATTAGGAGTTACAGCATGGCAATTTCACTGAGCAAAGGCGGCAACGTCAATTTAAGCAAAGAAGCACCTGGTTTAAACAAAATAGTTATTGGTTTAGGTTGGGATGCCCGCGCCACCGATGGTTCTGGATTTGATTTAGACGCTAGTGCCTTTTTAGTTAAAGAAGACGGTAAAGTTCGCTCAGATGCTGACTTCTGCTTTTATAACAACAAAATCGTTGCTGATGGCGCTGTCCAGCACATGGGTGACAATACCACTGGCGCTGGCGATGGTGACGATGAAACCGTTAAAGTTGAATTATCTAAAGTGCCTGCTGATGTCGCTAAAGTGGTATTTGCAGTCACTATTCATGAAGCTGAGATTCGTAAACAAAACTTCGGCCAAGTCAGTCATGCTTATATTCGAGTCATTAATGAAAATGGCGGTCAAGAAATTGCCCGTTACGACTTGAGTGAAGATGCCTCTACCGAAACAGCCATGATATTTGGTGAGATCTATCGCATAGACGGTGACTGGAAATTTAAAGCCGTAGGTCAAGGTTTTGCAGGTGGTCTAGGTCCCTTAGCTTCGTCTTTTGGTGTGAGTGTATAAAACAAAATCCAATGACCGGAATAAAACCATGCTAGCGTAGCGTGTGATGGCGTTTCTGGCACAGTATCGATATGACCCGCCGGAAACGCTTTTCTCGCTTAAGCTCGAAAAGTCTTATTCCGGCCTACAATACTTTTGGTGTGAGTGTATAAAACAAAATCCAATGGCCGGAATAAAACCATGCTAGCGTAGCGCGTGATGGTGTTTCCGGCAGAGTATCGATATGACCGCCGGAAACGCTTTTCTCGCTTACGCTAGTAAAGTCTTATTCCGGCCTACGTAACTATTCACTGCTTTAGGCCAGAATCTTAATAACACTGCTTCAAAAACAACAACCCCCTCTCTTTCAGGAACTCACGTTATGGCTATAAATTTACAAAAAGGTCAAAAAATATCTTTATCTAAAGAATCCGGCAGTACTTTGAGCAAAGTCATCATGGGTTTAGGTTGGGATGCTAAAGCTCCAAAGGTTGGCCTTATTAAAGGCATGTTTGGTGGCGGCAGCAATGATGGCGCTATTGATTTAGATGCTTCTTGCGTACTATTCAATGATGAAAATAAAGTCGTTGATATTGTCTATTTCGGTCAATTAAAAAGTCGCGATGGCAGTATTGTCCATACTGGCGACAATCGGACCGGCGAAGGTGATGGCGATGACGAGCAAATCATTGTGGATTTAAACAAAATCCCCGAAAGCGTTAAATCTTTAGTGTTTACGGTGAGTTCTTATACCGGCGAAACCTTCAATACCGTTGAAAATGCTTATTGCCGAATTGTTGACAACGCCAATAACAACGAAATTGCCCGTTATACCTTAACCGCACAAGGTTCACATACTGCTCAAATCATGGCTAAATTGTATCGTCATAATGGCGAATGGAAAATGCATGCTATCGGCGAAAATGGCACAGGTCGAACTATTGAAAACTTACTGCCACTAATTACGATGCATCTATAATGAGAATTTGGTTTAACAAGACATTCTCAACCATCAGTTCAGTCTTTAAAGCTATTCATCTTGCCTTTCCAGCAGATGAAATTAGCGTAGTTTGTACACATATACATAATAACGCTGCAGCCTTTTTGGCTGCAGATGAATGCTATCTTGAACCCTCCGACTTAACCGGCCGCGCCTACCTAGAATGGTGTGTGGACTTCTGCCATCATCATAACATACAGTTATTTTGGCCGGGAAGAGAAGCCACTCTCATTAGTCAACATCATGATTTATTTTTGGCGACTGGAACTCAAGTACTGTCTGTAGCCGATTATGAAACACTGACGCTACTGCATAATAAAGCCGATTTTTACAATCAATTAAATCCTGATGTAGCAAAGCCCATGGATTTCATCGCCGTTAATAATGCTGATGAATTTGATGTTGCCGTGGCTGAATTATCACTCAAACATGAGAAGCTTTGCGTTAAGCCAGCTGTGTCAGTGTTTGGTTTAGGTTTTCGTGTCTTAGATACACAGCGCGATAGCATCAGCCAACTACTTAAGGGTATTGAATACCAAATCCCCTTACAGGAACTTCGCTCAGGTATGAACAATACCCCAGAATTCGATACTTTACTGGTTATGGAGCATTTGGGCGGTCATGAGTGGAGCGTTGATTGTGCAGGCCGACATGGAGAGNTGTTGTGCGCCGTACAACGCAAAAAACCTCTATTAGCAGGCTACGGTCAAATTATAGATAACAACGCTGATATTGAAGATATGGTGACGCGATTAACAGCTCATTATCAACTGAATGGTTTATTTAATATTCAGTTTAAAGAAGGCGCACAAGGCGTACGTTTATTAGAAATAAACCCTAGGCCTTCTGGCGGCTTTGGCATGGCTTGTTTATCGGGAGCGAATTTGGCAAAAATCGCCTTACAAAGTATTAAAGGCGATAATATTCAAACTCCAGTTATTCAATATGGTTTAAAAGTAACGGAAATTAATACACCCGTTATACTTTGATAACTTACAGTTACGTAGTCAGCTATAGCGTAACCCGACAATGCCGAAGTGTCTCGGCTTACGCTATCGCTAACCCAGGCAAAACTCGTGAGTTTTGACTCCAATATTGAGCGATATAACCGTTAAACCACAATGTGTTGCTTGCTTTTAGGAGTCAAAACTCATGAGTTTTGCTTAAAAAAAGAAAGTGACAGGTCGGCTTACGCTATCGCTAACCCGATCTACATAAAACGCAGTTAAATCTTGCCACTCAAACAAACCATGAATAAAACCGTCACTATCGAATTAGATACCGGCACACTGCGCTTAGAAGTGCAACCTGGTCGTATACCACTAAAGCGACTACTTGGCTTTGCAGCACGCGTCAGTAGTAAGCGTAAGTTTTTATTGGTCAGTAAAGTGCTAGGCAAACACTATCCTGTTTCTCCTAAACTCATGAGCTGGTCTTACCGCGCCTTAGCACGAGAGGTGCTTAAGGCGGGTATCGGCAAAAGTTCGCTATGGATAGGCATGGCAGAAACGGCTACCGGACTGGGTTACGGTGTCTTCGAGGCTGCTTACCAAGAAAACATGACTAAGGCTTTATTTTTACAAACTACTCGTTATCATTTGGATGGTATTGAACGCTTGGAATTTGAAGAAGCCCATAGTCATGCTACTGACTTCTTTCTGTATTATCCTGTGCAACCTGATTATCGAAAGCAGTTTTTAAATGCAGAAACTCTGGTCTTGATCGACGATGAAATTAGTACGGGTAAAACTTTTTTACGACTGATCAAAGCTTATCAAGCAGTGAATACTCAATTAAAAAAGGTATTTATCGTGAGTTTGGTGAATTTTGCCCATCCCGATGATCGTTCCGCCTTAGAAGCGCAAGCTGGAGTGGCAGTAGAATGGCTCTGTTTTCGACAAGGCTTATTACACTTTGAAGATTGTGCTAATACCGCTATTGATAACATAACCGTTAATGTTTCGGGCAACGGCGAATGTAAGCAACATTTATTAGCTTGGCCGGGGCGTCTAGGCATTGCCTCCCCTATTCATTTAGACGTTAATGTCTTAGGGGACTTATACCAGGGTGGTTTGAGCAAAGAGTCTAATGACCCACGCCCACTCTTGGTTTTAGGGACTGGCGAATGCAATGCTCCCGCTTATTTACTGGGACGTAGTCTTGAGAACGCGGGATTTAAAGTTAAAGTACAAAGCACTACGCGCTCACCTATTCATGTGGGTAATGATATTGCCATAGCCTGTCAATTTGAAGACAACTACCAAGACAACATAACTAATTTCATTTATAACCTGAATCCAGAACATTACCGAGACATTATACTTTGCCACGAAACGCCACTACTACCGGCTCTTATCGAACGCTTACACGATTGGCATGCCATCAGTGCTAGATTTGAACTTCAACCCCAAGACGACAACCATGCAAAGTTACATTTTTTTAGACCTTGATGACACCTTATTTCAAACCTTAAGAAAATGTCCTTTAGGCGCAGATGACCCCCATCTTCAGGTCAGAGCTAGCTTAGCTGATGGCACAGGTAATTCCTATGCGACGCAGAAACAACAATGGTTATGGCAATGGCTTGCGCAAGGTTTCAAAATTATTGCAGTCACTGGCCGAGACAGCCTTGCCTTTGATCGCGTCAGCCTACCCTTTCAAGAAGAAGTTGTTTTAAATCATGGTGCGGTTATATTAACTAAACAACGTGAAATAGATCAGGTCTGGATGACCAACATGAAACAAAATTTACCGGTTTATCACGAAAAACTTCTAGAGCTATGGCAAGCTATCATCATTTATTGCCAGCAAGATAACGGTTATAAAACCAAATTAATAGAAGACTTTGATATAACTTGGTACGGAGTCATTAAGCATCTTGAAGCGACAGAAATCGCCTTAACACCGTTATTAAACGATATTATTAAGTTGCACCCGCACATACAAGATGGCAGTTTATATTGGCATTTAAATGGCAACAATTTGGCGGTATTACCAAAAATCATCAACAAAGAAAGTGCAGTGAGTTATTTAATGGCTCAATACAAACAACAACACCCTGAGCTATTAACTTTTGGTGCTGGCGACAGCCATACTGATGCCCCTTTTATGAGCCTATGTGATTACGCACTCATTCCAAAAAACACCCAATTATTTAATACCTTGGCTAGTTCAAAATGACTGAGACCCTTCCATTCACAGGTAGCTATACCTTAAATGATGTACAGTTTTTATTGCAGCCGATGTCTTTACCCGACACACCGGTACATATCAAAGAAGCGCTGATTCAATCAGGTAAAAAACATTATTCGCAAATGCTCAGCCATGAAGCATTGCCGGCAGATGATTATTTACCGTTGTTTTATAGAGCACTGGAATTGAATCAGGCCACAATGGCAGAACATCTGTTGTTATTAGCTCAAAGCATTATTACAACACGTCCCCAGGGCATCACTTTGGTCTCCTTAGCGCGTGCAGGAACACCAGTAGGCGTATTGCTTAAACATATATTAAAGCGCCATTTCAATATTCAGGCTGAACATTACTCTATCTCCATCTTACGAGATGTCGGAATCGATGCAAATGCGCTCCGTTACATTTTACAAAAGCACTCACCCGAATCTTTAGTGTTTGTGGATGGCTGGACGGGTAAAGGTGTCATTTCAAGACAATTAAAAGCCAGCCTAGAAGCCTTTGCAATCAGTGACGGCATTACTATTCCACCTGAACTCTATGTATTAACGGATTTATCGGGCTGGGCGACGGTCGCACCTTCTTCAGAAGATTATTTAATTCCTTCTGCTATACTGAATGCAACTATTTCGGGTTTAGTCAGTCGTTCATTTTATGACCCTGATCTAGCAGCCAACAGCACCGACTTTCATGGCTGCGTTTATTATGATCGATTTAGTGAACACGATTTATCGTCATATTTTATTGATACACTGCTTACCAAGGTTAATAGTTTGTGGCCAATCTTAAAAGACAAACTAGTAGCCCAAGTTAAGTCTCGACTCGATCTGCAAAACCAATCCCAGCAATTTTTAGATTGGGTTAGTCAACACTATAATATTAGCCGTCCTAATTACATTAAACCCGGCATAGGTGAAGCAACTCGGGCACTATTACGCCGTGAGACACAATTATTATTACTACAAGATTTAAATTGCGAAGCATCTCTACACTTGCGTTGGCTAGCGCAAGCTAAAGCCACACCCATTATCGTTTTAGAAGACTTACCGTATCGTGCCGTTGCCTTAATCAAAGAGCTTAATTTATGAATACAGTCTTAAAATCATTTTCACCTTGGCAACTCGGCGCTCCGCTTTATATGCCAGGAAATCGCAGGGATATTATAGAGATTGCCAATGGCGACAAATATCCCATGCTACGCTCCATGATATTTTGTACTGAAGATGCTGTATCAAACATTGATGTCGATAGCTGCCTTCGACATCTAGGTTTATGCTTACAAGGCTTTAAAGAATCAAGCCATCGTTATCGTTTTATTCGTGCTAGAAATCCTGAGATTTTAGCGCGTTTATTAGACTTACCGGATATCGAAAAGATAGATGGTTTTGTATTACCAAAATTTAACGAAAGCGTATTCCATGCTTATTTTGATCAATTAAAAGACACACCTTTTAAAGTGATGCCTACCCTAGAAACCCGAGATGTGTTTGATAGTTGCGCCATGACTGAATTAAGGCAAGCCTTATCGCAAGAAGAAATAGCCGAGCACATCATAAGCTTAAGAATAGGCGGCAATGATTTAATGAATCTTTTAGGTCTTCGTAGAGCCAGATCTTACACACTGTATGAAACACCGCTAGGTCATGTTATTTCCCAGCTAGCCACTATTTTTAAACCTTATGGCTTTGCCTTATCGGCACCCGTCTTTGAATACTTAAATGACACTGTCACTTTACAAAAAGAAATAGCCTTGGATTTAGCTCATGGTCTAATTGGAAAAACAGCTATACATCCAACACAAGTGCCATTAATAGAATCAGCTTTTGCCGTTGATTTCGAAGACTATGAAATGGCTCACGCCTTATGTGAGCAAACAGCACCGGCCGTTTTTAAAATGCACGATGCCATGTGTGAAGTAGCCACTCATTGGCAATGGGCAGAAAACATACTAAATCGACAGCATTGTTATGGTCTAAATGATCAAGTGCCGCTAAAAGAATGTCTAGAACTTTAACTTTAATGTTCTAATATCCTCACTATAACCGTTACCCACTATAACTAGGAGCACAACATGAGTTTTGATAGCTTTTTAAGTCAACTAAAAACTAAAGCCAATGAATTAAAAACAGAAGCTTTAAAATTTAAAAATAAAGATTTTCTAAATGCCGCTATGGCGGGTTCAGCATTGATTGCTATGGCTGATGGCAGTATTACTTCTGAAGAAAAACAAAAAATGATTAAATTCATTGAAAGCAATGATGCCTTATCGGTCTTTACCACTAGCGATGTGATTAAAGCCTTCCAGGAATTTGTCGGCCAATTAGAATTTGATAAAGACATAGGCGAAGCTAAAGCTTATCAAGCCATTGGTAAAATGAAGTCTAATAACGAAGCAGCTCGATTACTCGTTAGAATGATTATCGCTATCGCAGCTTCTGATGGTAATTTTGACGCTCAAGAAAAAAACATAGCCAGTAAAATTACTAGAGAACTCGGATTACAGCCATCTGAATTTGAATTATAAGCTAAGTTTTATTGTTGGTCGGGTACGCTAACCCGAACGCCTACGACGCTTTAGCTTTTTAAGCAAAACTCATGAGTTTTGACTCCTAAAAGCAAGCAATACATTGTGCTTTAAAGATTATATCGCTCAGTATTGGAGTCAAAACTCACGAGTTTTGCCTGGGTTAGCGATAGCGTAAGCCGAGACACTTCGACATTGTCGGGTTACGCTATCGCTAACCCGACTACGACTACAACTCAGCCCTTACCCTCAACAACCATAGCCCCATACTCTTCTGGAGTGATAACGCCACCCAGAGACTCGGCAATATGTAAATCACAAGCCGGCAGAGCATCTTGTAAGGCATCAATTCGCTTCCATTGCGCTGCGGGTGTTTCTTCACCTTCTTTTGGCACATACTTCGATGTATCCAATTTATTCATGCGATGAATATAGCGCGGACAATTAATAAAAACTTCGCTGATTTTTACCCGAACGATCATTTCTGCGCCAGGATATTCAGCTAACAACTCATCGTCTATTTCAATACTGGCATCACCATGCACTCGCACCCGATGTGGATTTTCAAAATCAATAAATAACATACCGATTTTGGCATTGCCTTGAATATTACCCATAGACAAAAACATGCCATTGCCATCATAACTAGGGAACGCTAATGTTTGTGAATCTATCACTTTTACTAAACCGTGATTACCCCCTTTATAAGAACAGCTTGGATAACCTCGATGATCAATAGTCGTTAAAAAGAAGAAGTCACGGCTTTCTATAAAAAATTGATGTTGCTCACTCACTTTATTTTCAACAATTATCTGCTCTAAGCGTTCTGCAAGCTTACGAGTATCATGAAAATCTTGAAGTTGCTGTTGTTCCAAACTGTAAAAAGCACTCATTAATGACTCCTAAATAATTGAGGGGGTATTTTGCCAGAGTTTAATTAATGCGGATAGCATGCTGTTTTGTCGGTAATGAAAACACTTTTTTCCTACACTAAACATTAAAGAAACCACACTATAATTAAGTGTGCGACAAAATGTCGCAATTAAAGTAGACATTCAAGATTAATTAATTTAATATTGCGCCTACTCAAGTTTAGCAGTTCTGTTTTGGGGAAAACATACTGCTTATAGTTGGGTAAAAATGAGGAGGAAGTGACCAGTTTACTGGTAAAAAAATAACAATAATCACTATATCATTAAAACTGCGCTTCAGTTAGGCAGCCGTCTTTATGAAATGACACTATCAAGATGGAGCCCATGTAATGTGGGCTTTTTTATGCCTGCTAGAAAAAGTTAATCTTTATTAATCCCATCTTCCCTGTTTAATACCTCACTCAACCACTACAATACGACTTCTTACAAAAGCAATTTGTAACTAAACTATTAATATGATACGTTACAGCCTTAAATATCAAAGCTTAATGACAAGCCTATCTATTTATGTACATGGCTTAATTTATAGATACATCTTTCCTTTATATTAGAATTAACCTTAAGAGTGCTTGTGATGAGTGTTGCTGATACAGTTTTTCCTTGGGTCGTATTAATTTTATTTATAGCTACTGGCTTCATTGGCTACTTCTTTGGAAGAAAGCACAAAGATTAAATCTTTCCAGCTAAATTAATGTCTGTAACCTTTTACAGTTAAATTTTAAAGCTGATAATGCTGTGACTGTCCAGACTGCTTTTTGTCTGAGCTCATAAATATTTTGCCAAAAGATGTGCACTTAAACCTAGCTAGAACTTTTTAGACGATTAATACCTTATAACTAAAAACCATTTCCACTTATAAAAAGACTTCAAATGAAAAAATTATTAATGATAATGGCTGTTTCTACTTTAACAGTATCAGGTTGTTCTACGACACATCTTCAACAACCTAGTACGTCTTTTATGGCACCACGAGCGGTTGAATCACCAAAACTTAAAGCCGACATTACCGTAGGTCAAAAAATATCAGGCACTGCCACATCAACTCAAGTTCTTGGTATTTTTAAGTTTGGACCCAATAAATTTGCTGACGGCGTTAACTTTTCAGCTACTGAAAATCACAGTTTACCGGGTCTTTTTGGTTTTAACGCTGACGATCCATTTGCATCAATCAAAGCAGCCGCTGCTTATCAAGCAACTTCGGCATCAAAGTCTGACATTATCGTTGCCCCACGCTATTTGTTAGAAACAAAAAACTACTTTTTATTTAATAAAACAACAGCCACTGTCGTGGGCTACAAAGGCACTATAAATAGTATTAAGTAAGCTAACATCTGTAAGCTTTGATCTGTAGGTGATTTTGTAGGGGCGAATTTGTCGCCACTACCTGATCACCCAGGCCTTAACGAAGCTTGTAAATGTCGATTTTATTACCTGGCTACCCACTAAGATCCACATAAAACCATAAACCTATGGCTTTGACGATTCTCTAGCAAGCGCCCATTTAGGTACTTTATCCAACTTGGCAAGCCCAATCAGCAGCCCTAATGTCGCCAGCACTAAAAAATAAGGACCAAAAAACCACATAATCAATGGCAGACTAAAAAAGAAAGTCCGAGTGCCGTAAGAATAATAACCACCCGCACGATTTAAATAAACGCAAGTTTGTTTAAATAAGGTGTCGTCGACTGCTTCATTAACAGGCAAATTAATCATATAGCCAACATGATTAAAGAAGCGGATTGCCATCGAAAAACAATAAAACGCGATAGAAAAATCCAGCATTAATAAACACAGCTTTATTTGCCATAACTCGGTAGAAAAGCTCTCTGATACATTATTAAGATGCCAAGTTAACATCCATTGACCGATTCTTTCGCTAATATTTAAAGTCCCAATAATCAGCAATATCGCAGTTGAGGCCATAAAGTTTGCTGCCATCACCGAATTACGCAAAGTTTGAACAGCTAATATATCCATTTTGTCGCTGTTCATAATCATTCTTACCCAGCGCTCACGAATACTGTAATTTAGTGAGTAAACACTAGAATCTGGATCACGACGAGTACGTCTGCCCAGATAGAGATAATAAATCAATATCATTAGACAGCTCAGCATAAAGGCCATGATGTCGTATTTCATGTAATGGAATCCTATAGTGTTTATTTTGTTTAAGATGAAGAAATCGATCTCTATGCGAATCGACGGTATGGATGGAAGCCCATTTTATGTAGGTCGGGTTAGCATAGCGTAACCCGACAAAATGACCTACGAAATGTCGGGTTACGCTATGCTAACCCGACCTACATAAATAAAAAGGGCGTATGCAATACGCCCCTACCAAACCCATAACTATTGCTTATTCCTCATTCATAAAGCGTTTCGCATAACTTTCCAGATGAGGAATATCGAAGCGATAGCCTTTAATCATTAAATGCCAGTACATCCAAGGAAAGCCTATTTTTTTACCTATCCACCAGATGAACAGATTTTTTCTGGGATCTAATAATGGGAAAGAAGGTGTGACCTTGCCGCCATAAGCAAACTCCGCCAGCATGACGGTACTTAATGAGGTGGTTAGCGGACAAGATCCATAACCATCATATTTTTCATCTAAAGACTGGTTATTGATCAAATGAAGAATGTTATCAACTAAAACTGGCACTTGTTTACGAACAGCCGCGGCTGTTTTCGCATTCGGAGTTGATGTTGCATCCCCTAAGCCAAAAATATTGGCATATTTATGATGCTGCAAGGTTTTGTCATTCACATCCACCCAACCTGCAGAATTAGCCAGCGGGCTATTCTTAATAAAATCAGGTGCACTTTGTGGCGGAGTCACATGAATCATATCAAAAGCTTTAGTCACTAACTGCTTGTTGCCTTCGCTATCGGTCGTTTCAAAAGTAGCCGTTTTAGCTTGGCCATCAATGGCAACCAGATTATGATTAAAGTTAGTTTTAATCCCATAACCAGTCACTACTTTATGCAAAGCTTTGGCGAAAAATGGAATACCAAATAACACAGGACCCGCATTGCAAAATTCAATAGCCATCTTGTCGAGTATGCCTTTTTTACGAAAACGATCCGCCGCTAGATACATAATCTTTTGCGGTGCACCCGCACATTTAATCGGCATAGGTGGCTGAGTGAATAAAGCCGTTCCTGATTGCAAATTCTTTATACATTCCCAAGTGTATTCAACCGTATCGGGAGAATAGTTACTGCAGACATTATTTTTACCTAGCGTTTCTTTTAAGCCATCAATTTTCTGCCAATCGAGTTGTAAACCAGGGCATACCACTAAATAGTCATAACTCAATGTATCGCCAGAACGCAACGTAATAGTATTTTCTTCGGGCTGAAAAGTTTCGGCATAATCTTTAATCCATGTCACGCTAGCATGAATTAAATCGGCCTCATTACGAACGGTTTCTTTCATAGTGTAAGCCCCCCCCCCAATAATAGTAAAACCAGGCTGGTAATAATGCTTTTCTGAGGGTTCGATCAGGGCAATATCGATGTTTGCGTTTACGCGACGCATATTATTAGCAACAGAAACGCCTGCAGCGCCTCCGCCGACGATGAGTAAAGTGTGGTGTTGGGTAGACATAATTTCCTCTTATTGTGTATGGAAGATTTGTTTATCTTCTCTTTATTGGGAGTTGTTTGTTCTTTTATTTGTCGAATTAGGTAATACGCAATCATAAAACTATACTAAATAGGATGTGTTTTACGATTTCAAGCTACAGTTATATATTTTTCCAAGCCTCAAAACCGCCTGCCATAGACAGAACATTAGTGTAACCCAGTTGTTGCATAGTAAGTGACGCTAATGCAGAACGACCGCCTGTGCGGCAATAAATTAACACGCTTTTACCTTTATCAGCTAGTTCAGGTATTGAACCTATTTTAAATTCCAATACGCCACGGGGTAATAATAACGCCCCTTCTATATGCCCTGCCGCATACTCACTTTCTTCACGCGTATCAACCAACACGATATGACCCTCTGCTAACAATTGCTTAGCTTTAACAACATCAACTTCGATCACTTGTTGTTTTGCAGCCGTCACTAAATCTTCGGTTTTAGTGGTGATTCGTAAAGGTTGCTCATCTCTTAAGGCAACCGCATCCTGTCGTTCATTTTCATCCAAGCCACAATAACGATTAGCGGGAACAGCTTCATCAATTAAACGAGGCTTAGGTAAGTTTAAGTTATTCATAATATCAATAAACTGCTCACGCGACTTTCCAGCCAAACGTGGATTAGTGGTGCGTTCTTGCACAATGCTACTCACCCAACGCTGTTGATAATCATGACCTGGATAAACCAAGGTTTCATCTGGCAAAGTAAACAATCGTTGCGTAATGGAATCATATTGAGCGCCAGCATCACCACCTTGAAAATCAGTACGACCACAACCACCAATCAATAAAGAATCGCCAGTAAATAAACGGTCACGCCAACAATAAGAAATACTCCCAGAAGTATGACCCGGTGTGGCAATCACTTTAATCTGTTCGCCAGCCGCAAATTCGAAAACATCACCATCCTGAATTTGTATATCAGCTGTCGTAGCCCCACAAAGCTGACTAACCCCAGTTTGTGAGCCTAAGCGCTGACGCAGTAAACCACTAGCGGTAATGTGATCAGCATGTACATGTGTTTCTAAAGTGTATTTAAGCTGCAAACCCTGTGTTTCTAGTAGCGCAATATAAGCATCTATGTGCGTGTTGACTGGATCAATCAAGACCGATTCTTTAGTAAAAGGATCAGCGATTAAATAGGTATAAGTCCAAGTTTCTTGATCAAATAATTGTTTGAATAACATGAGTTGTCTCTTATTGTTGGTGGGTTATGATTAATACAATGCAAAGCCTGTGCCATAATCATAAATTGTTATAACTGCTGATTTATATGAGCGCTAAAGATCATTAATAATCCAGAGCTGTTTCATCAATGTTTCACTCTACTCTATAAGTGTTTCAAGAAACATTAATGAAACAGTGATACATCATAGTAATACTGTTATGTATTTGTAGCTATACAACTTGATTTAATAAATCATCAACGGCTTTTTTACACAATTTAAAGCATTAAACGACTGCCATCTCAGTTAACACACCTAAATCCATACTGTAGATAACATTAACTAAACTCAAACCCAATTCCCTATGCGTTACCATAATCAATGTCTTATTTTGTGCAAACTTAGCTAAGGAACTAAATATCTCTTGCTCTGTTTCAGAGTCTAGGCCTTCGGTGGGTTCATCTAAAATCAAAACAGGTGCATCTTTAAGATACAGCCTTGCCAAGGCAATACGCCGTGCTTCACCACCTGATACCTTTAAACCACTTTCACCTACCCAAGTATCGATACCTTCTGGTAAATAGCTGATGAATTTTTCCAGACCCGCCAATTTAATTGCGACATTAAGTTCAAGCATCGTTGCATTCGGTTTAGCAATTAATAGGTTTTCTTTAATGGTTGCGGCGAATAACTGACTACGTTGAGATAACACACCAAAATTAAGCAATAAATCATCGCTATTGAATTGTTTGAGGTTATGTCCGTTTAGGTAAATAGCTCCCAGCTCGGGATCGAAATAGCGCATTAATAACTGCAACAAGGTTGTTTTTCCTGAACCGCTCACACCAATGATTGCAAGTTTTGCTCCTTGCGGAATGTTTAAATTTATATTTTTTAACACCCAATCAAGATTGCCTGAATACCGAAAGCTCACATTTTCAAGTTGTAGATCGTAGCTATTGGGTATAGATAAGGATTGTTTAGGCTGTATAACAGAAGGTGATAGCTCAGCAACCTGTCTAATACGGCTAGCTGACTTTTGAGTTTTCGCCAGCATTTGCATGGCTTGCGGTAAAGGCGTCACTAACTCAAATGTGGCAATAACACAGAAAATTATCAGAGCCAATTCTGCGCCTGATAAGTGGTCATCTTGATAAGAGATAGCGGCCAGCACTAGAGCCGCTAGTAAAGTGATTTGCGATAATAATAAAGTGAGTGCCGAGGACAATGCGCTTAAACGATTGTTGTGGCGCTGGGTATCAATCATAGTACCAGATAATTGTGCCAATACGCGACTAAAACGACTATAAGCCTGATTAGCCAGAAGGTCAGATAAGCCTTGTATCATATCGATTTGTCTAATTCTAAAACTAGCTGCAAGACTAACGATAGCTTCTGCACCTGCTACGCCTAAGCGATTAAATAGCCTTGGTATTACTATGACTGCAATTAACAACAGTGTGCCAGTAGTTAAGCTGATTAATGGCGAATAAAGATATAAAAATCCGACTACAGCGGTCACACCGAGTGCTGCAACCAAAGCAGGAGCTAACAAGCGCAGATACAAAGCATCTAAAGCATCAATATCTGAAGTCATGTTGGATAATAAATCACCACTACGCTGTGTCGCTAAACGCCCCGGAACTAAAGGAATCAATTGTAGAAAAAACCAACTGCGTATACTCGCTAATACGCGAAAAGTCGCTTCATGAGTTAGTAATCGTTCACCATAACGGCCTACTGTGCGAGTTATAGCCAATGCGCGTATTTGCGCCGCCGGTAACATAAAGTTAAAACTAATAGCCGTGCCAGCTAATGCAGAAGAACTAATAAACCAACCCGACAGCGTTAATAGTGAGATAGACGCAAAAGCTGTTAACAATGACAACACCAAACCAGCACCTAGGTAAAAGCGGTGTGGCTTGAATAATTTCAGAAAAAACCAAAGATCTTTCATGACACTAGGCGTCCTTGTTGTATTTCGACCTTTCTATCCATGCGCTTGATGACTTCATGATCATGACTGGCAATAATTAAGGTCTTCCCCTTAAATAATTCATCGATGATGTCTAGTAACACTATTTTATTGGCCGTATCGAGATTGGCGGTAGGTTCATCCAACACTATAATCTCAGCTTCTTTTAGAAAGGCTCTAGCTAAAGCGATACGTTGTATTTGCCCACCTGATAAACCATAACCGCGTTCACCTATCTGGGTGAGCAAACCCTCAGCCAATTGCGAACTGAACTCAGTTACACCAGCTGCGGTTGCTGCGTTAATAATACTTTGTTCTGAGGCATCAGGATTGGCCAGAGCAATATTATCTCTAATGCTGCCATGAAAAATATAAGTCTGTTGACCTGCACTAGCAATGACTTGAACTGCTTGATCACGAGTGACTAGCTGCCCTTCAAGTAGAACCAATCCCTCACTGACAGCTTCAAATCCTAACAATAGATTTAATAGAGTTGTTTTTCCTGCTCCAGATTCACCAACCAGCGCAATCTTTTCTCCTACGCTAATCTTTAAATTAATGTTAGTTAAAACCTGTCGTTGACCATAATATTTGCTAGCTTCCCTAAACTCGATAGTAGAGGCATCAAATGTATCCTTTGCGATTGATGCGCCGCCTATGCCATTAAACACTTCTGTGTTTTGTTCCAGAATAGTCAAAATAGCATCCGCTGCGCCTAAGGCTGCGGCTTTATCATGATAAAAGACAGCTAATTGCCTAAGCGGCATAAAAAACTCAGGTGCTAACAGCAGCACAAATAAAGCCTCGCTTAAGCTGATTTGTTGCGCTGGTCCAAAATGTATCTGCCCCAATAAACCTAAGCCCACATACACAGCAACCAGTGCAACTGCAACGGCGCTAAAGAACTCCAGAATAGCTGAGGATAGAAAAGCAATGCGCAATACCGACATCGTTTTCTCGCGAAAACCATCGGCGATGTGATTTATGTTAGCTAATTCATGATAAGCCTGACCAAATAGCTTCAGAGTAGCAAGACCTTGCATACGATCCAGAAAGTAACCGCTCATTCGTGTCATAGCCAAAAACTGATTGCGATTGGCAGAAGCAGCACCCATGCCAACCAAGGCCATGAAAACAGGAACCAAAGGCCCTGTGAATAAAAATATTAGTCCCACTACCCAATTGATAGGCATAACTACAGCAATCATGATGATGGGTAATACGCCAACTATCGTATGCTGAGCTAAATAGCGTGAAAAATAATTTTCAAGTGCATCAACCTGTTCTAAGGTAATGGCAACTAACTCACCGCTTTGTCTTTGTTTGATTGCAGCAGGGCCTAGAGATGAAAATTTGTCGATTAATTGCTGCCTTACTACCGCTCTAACCTTGGCTCCTGCTTCAAAGCCATAAGTTTGATGATAGTACACACAGACACTACGCAGAATAAAAACGCCTGCCAGCCACAGAAAATAAGGTATTAAAACCAGCCAATGCAGCTTATCAATGATGAGTGCTTGCAGAATGTAAGCCAACAATGCCGATTGGGCTATAACTGCTAAACCATTGATAATGCCAGCGATAGCAGCTAACAAAACAGGTTTGTGAACTACTTTACTTTGCTCTTTTAACCAGTTTGCACAAGCTTTTTCCCTATAATTTCTTTCATCGAAAAAGCTTTGATTGTCAGCTTCTGTCAAATTCATAAGACTACTTGCACACTTAGCATATCCGCTCCCTAGAACATAGGTATCTACACAAATAATTGTTAGCATTCCCACGCAAGAACGATAACATTGTGGTGAAGATCGTAGGGGCGTATTGCATACGCCCTTATAAAATAAGCCCTATAAAATGGGACTTTCAATAAATGGGGCGTATGCAATACGCCCCTACGGTGTTTCTTTATCGTTTCCACGCCGATAAGAAACTTGTGTAGATACCTATGCCCCTTGAATTAACGCTCTTTCGTATCCAAATCTTCCGGACAACCTAAAGTTTTAGCGGTATATGATAACAACCAAATAGATACACTAAGTATGGAAATAGCAAGGGTGATAGTCATCAACAAATATAGATGAAAGTTATCAGCGACTTTCTGTACATCAATAACAAGATGACGTGAAAGTGCAGTAATGGCGATATAAATAACATACTGCACTGGCAAGCGATGGGTTTTAAAATAAGTACTGACCATCGCACCTAATTCAAGATAAATAAACAATAACAATATATCTTCAAGTGTCGCATGACCTGATTTCATCATGGCCATATAGTCATGGATAGCTGTCCAAACGATAGTTGAGCTAATACCAAACAACGCGGCGTAATGAAAAGCATCAATTAACTTATTACCTATTTTCTGTATCATGACGTTATTTAAACCGTATGAAGTTTATTGCAAACTAACTGGAGTAAATTTTCTACTTCCTTAGACACAGTAGTAAAGGCGCTATCATTAATAGGATACTGCGCTACCAATACCGCAACCTCTACGGCTAAATTTTTAGGCGCTTTTACTTTTTCGAAAATATCCTGTTTAAATCGTAACGCAGTCTGTTCAGCTGTTTTGATTGGCAAACCGGGCATGGCTATCAAAATAGTTTGCTTATCCATACGAGCAACAATATCAACACCTGCCCTGACTTCTTCTTTAAGATAATTTGCAACATTACGCAAGGTTGTATCGACTTCGTAATCTAAAAACTCATTTTTTTCACTAAAGCCAGTTAGATTGATAGTCAAAATGGAAAAGGGAAAACCATTGAGCCTAGAATTATCAACCTTTTCTTTTAAGCGCCCTATCATAGAGTCTTTAGTCATCAACTGCGTCAAGGGATCTAAAGAGATATGTTCTTTATCCCAAGCTTCCTGAGCCTCTAGGCGCAGCACATTCATAATACCTAACGAACAGGCCAGCAATAAACCTAATATCCAAGTGAAATACCACATAATCGCCTCCTAATAAGCACTATGATCGTTGTTATGTATGTGTTCCAGGGTGATTTTGCCACGCAATACTCGGAACACCCAACTGGTGTAAAAAATAACAATAGGTAAAAAAACCACAGTAACCCAGAACATGATTTTTAAAGTCGTCATACTTGAACTAGCATCCCAAACCGTTAATGAACTATTAATCACTGAGCTTGAAGGCATCAAAAAGGGAAACATAGAAACACCTGCCGTTAAAATGACGGCAGCCAATGTTAAGGAACTGCTAATAAAGGCTAGCCCTGGACGTTCAACTTTTGATAGCACTATAGTGGTCGTGCCCGCTATAAATGCCAAGCTGGGAATCGCCCATAACATAGGGTAATTTGCATAGTTAGCTAGCCATAAGCCTAGACCTTTAGCCACTAGCTTTGTTAAAGGATTAGATGGTGCATTAGGCAATACTTCACTGGTAATTTGATAGCCGTCGATATTAGCAACCCAAACACCCGCTATAGCAAACAGTACCAAAGTCAGTATCGCAAAAACGCTCACCATACTTTTGCAACGTTGATTAATATCATCTACGGTCCTCAACTGTAAATAAACCGCGCCATGCATAATCAGCATACATACGCTAATCAACCCTGCCAGTAAGGCAAAAGGATTTAACAACGCCCAAAATGTACCGGTATAAAAAATGCGCATATCCTCGGCAAAATAAAACGGTACGCCTTGTAACAAATTACCGAATGCGACACCGAAAATTAAAGCTGGAACAAAGCCCCCTACAAACAAAGCTCTATCCCAATTACTACGCCAGCGTTGACTAGGCAATTTACTGCGGTAATCGAAACCTATCGGCCGCATAAATAAGGCAAACAAGGTTAACAATAAGGCAAAATAAAACCCTGAAAAGGCGACCGAATAAGCCATAGGCCAAGCTGCAAACAACGCGCCACCGGCAGTTACAAACCAAACCTGATTTCCTTCCCAAGTCGCGCCTATGGAATTAATAATCACTCGTCGCTCAGTATCATTTTTACCTAAAAAAGGTAATAAAATAGCAACCCCTAAATCAAAACCTCCAGTAATTGCAAAGCCAATCAATAATGCGCCTAACAAGGCCCACCAAATCAAACGCAGCGTTTCATAATCAAACATCATAATGTAGCTCCTGTAGCAATTTCAAAATGATAGCGGCCTTTATGCAAACTGCTGGGGCCTAATTTAATAAACTTAAGCATCAGGAACATTTCAATTACCAGAAATAGCGTATATAAGCCCAGATAACCTGCCAAACTCAGATATAAATCCAGTTCGGTTAATGATGACGCACTTAAGAAAGTAGGCAAAACTTCAGCAATGGTCCAAGGTTGGCGACCAAACTCCGCTACGAACCAACCAGTTTCACAGGCTATCCAAGGTAATGGCAGCGTGTAAAGACTCAACTTTAATAACCAAGTTTGACGACAGCGTCTTATCGAGCTGGCAATAACCGCAAAAACAAACACCGCTAACATAACAAATCCACAGGCCACCATAGCTCTAAATGTCCAGAATAATGGCACGACTCTAGGCAACGAATATTTTGCAGCTAACTCAATTTGCTGATCAGTCGCATCAACGACCGCTTCGGTATAACGTTTCAGTAACAAGCCATACCCTAAATCTGTTTTGTAGCGGTCAAACTCAGCCAAGGTTATCTCATCTCTGTTACCTTGCCTTAGCTCATGTAACAACGCATAGGCTTTTATGCCATTACGGACTCGCAAACGATTTTTTTCTAATATTTCCGTTAAACCAGTAATCGGCTCATCGATAGAGCGCGTGCCAATCAAACCCAATACCCACGGAATTTTTACTGCATATCGGGTTTCCATGGTGTCTTGATCTGGTATGCCGATTGCGGTAAATGCAGCAGGTGGCGCTTCGGTATGCCATTCAGCTTCTATAGCAGCAAGCTTAACTTTTTGTACCTCGCCATCGGTATAACCACTTTCATCACCCAGAACTATCACCGACAAAATAGCCGCCAAACCAAAACCTGCAGCAATCGTATAAGAGCGTTGAGCAAAAGCCGCATCACGACCTTTCAACATGTAATAAGCACTGATTGCCAAAACAAAGGCTGAGGCAGTGGTGTAACCTGCGGCAACGGTATGTACAAATTTAACCTGAGCTGCTGGGTTGAATAACAGCGATGAAAAACTGGTGATTTCCATACGCATGGTTTCGTAATTAAAGTCGGCTCCAACTGGATTTTGCATCCAACCATTGGCTACCAATATCCATAAAGCAGATAAATTTGAACCTAGAGCAACCAACCAAGTAATCACTAAATGCTGACCTTTACCTAACTTATCCCAGCCGAAGAAAAACAGGCCGACAAAGGTAGATTCCAAGAAGAAAGCCATCAAGCCCTCAATCGCTAAAGGCGCACCAAAGACATCGCCGACATAATGCGAAAAATAAGACCAGTTCATGCCGAACTCAAATTCCATCGTTAAGCCAGTGGTAACACCGAGCGCGAAATTGATACCGAATAATTTCCCCCAGAACTGAGTCATATCCTTATAAATTTCTTTGCCAGTCATCACATAAGTGGATTCCATAATCGCCAATATAAACGATAACCCTAATGTTAACGGTACAAACAAAAAGTGATACAGCGATGTAGCAGCAAACTGCCAACGCGATAGATCAACCACGCTTTCTGCAATCATAAAACCTCCAACAAATTATAAAGATAGTTAAACAAACCAGACTAAATACCCGTAAACAAGCGCTTATTTTTCTACAAGCTTCTCTTTAGGCATCTTCTGGTTAATCAAAAAATAAACAACAGGTATCACCACCAGCGAAAATAAAGTCGAGGCAATAATCCCAAAAATAAAGCTCCAAGCTAAACCCGAGAAAATAGGATCAAGCACAATCATCATAGAACCCAGCACGGCTGAAGCTGCTGTTAAAAAGATGGGATTCAATCGAGTCGCACCGGCTTCGATAATGGCATCGGCTAAGCTAATAGCAGAATTATTACGATAAATATTGCCGATAAAATCAATGAGGATAATCGAGTTACGCACTACAATACCCGCCAAGGCGATCATGCCGATCATTGCCGTAGCGGTAAAATAAATCGGTGTACCATAACCCGCTACTGGCGAGGTGAATAAATTGATCAACCAAAAGCCCGGCATGATGCCGATAACTGTCAACGGAATAGCGATCATCATAATTAAGGGCACACCTAGCGAACCGGTCTGCCCGACTAATAAAATGTAAATCATCACCATCGCGGCGGCAAACGCCAAGCCTAAATCACGGAACACATCAACGGTGATTTTCCATTCGCCTTCACCGGCCATTTCAGTTTTGTAACCATCGGGTAGCGGTTGCTGTTTAAAACGACTGAACAAATCCAAAACCGCTTCAACTGGACTGCGCCCAGCCATTTCGGCGGTAACATACATGACCTGCTGTAAGTTTTTATGGTAAATGGCTTGTGCGCCTTGCTCATGATTAAAGTGACCAATCTCACTCAACCGCACCAACTCACCCTGCCCTGTTTTTACCGTAAGACCCAGTAAATCTTGCTCAGAAGAACGTGCGGCTCTGGGTAATTGCAGTTGAATACTCAGTGGTAGTCGCTCGTGGGCCGCATGTAATAATCCAGCGCTACTGCCTGCAACCGCTAATTGCAAAGTGTTCGCTACTTGACTACTGCTGATACCCAATAAGGCTGCTTTATTATGATCAATCAAAAAATGCAGTTGGCCGTGTTCGGCCTCGACAAAATCATCAATATCAACCACACCTTCGGTCTGTTCCATATCGGCTCTAACTCTTTGCGCCACTCTAATAATGTCCTTATATTCGGCTTCCGGCGGTCCATAAACCTCAGCGACTAGCGTCGATAATACCGGCGGCCCTGGCGGCATTTCGACTATCTTAATATTCGCAGAGTATTGTTTCTTGATTCGCTCAATTTCCGGCCTCATACGTAAAGCGATCTCGTGTGAACCTTGTTTCCTCTGCGTTTTATCAACTAGTACGATACGAATATCACCTAAATGAGCACCTTGCCTGAGGTAGTAATGTCGCACCATGCCGTTAAAATCCATCGGCGAAGCAATGCCTACATAGCTTTGGTAACTACTGACCTCATTAACAGTCGCCAGATAATCACCCAATGCACTAGCAACTTGGTCGGTAGTTTCAAGCGAACTGCCTTTCGGCATATCGATAATTAGTTGTAGTTCATTTTTATTATCGAACGGCAATAACTTCAACGGCACTATGCGCGTCACCGCCATCAGCGCAGAAGCCACGAAAGCGATAAAGACCACCAGTAAAAACCAGCGAGCTCTTGCTTTACTAGACAACAGAGGCTCTAGTATCGCGTGATAAAGCTTAAAGCCACGGGTTTCTTTGAGTTCAAAGTCACCACCATGATTCTTACCATAATCGCCTTTTAACAATCGGTAACTAGCCCAAGGCGTTACAGTAAAGGCGATAACCAATGACAGCAACATCGCAATCGGCACATTAAACGCCATCGGTGCCATATAAGGCCCCATCATGCCCGTTATAAAAAACATCGGCACAAAGGACATGATGACCGCAAAGGTAGCAAGAATAGTTGGCGGACGTATTTCATTAACCGCAGTCAGCAAGGCTTGTAGCGGTGGTTCTTTACGCATTTTATAATGTCGATGGATATTTTCTACATCCACGATAGGATCGTCTACTAGCAAACCCAAGGACAGAATCAAAGCAAATAAAGTAACTCGGTTAATGGTGTAACCAAATATCAAATCGCATAATAAGGTAATAGCAAAAGTCATCGGTACTGCCAAAGACACGATCAAAGATTCTTTAAGTCCCAAGGTTAAAGCCAGCAAGACGATAATGGTCAAAATCGCAATGGATAAATGCATGACCAGTTCGTTGACTTTATGATCTGCGGTTTCACCATAATTACGGGTAATAGTGAGTAATACATCCTCAGGTATCAGCGTGCCTTTTAATTGCTCTGTTAACGCTAAGACCTGTTCTGCAACCGCGACGGCATTACTACCTCGGCGTTTACCAATGGCTATGGTTGCCATGGGTCTTTCTTCTCCGGCTTCTGCTAATTTTTGATCGGCTTTGCCTACCGTTTTCATCTGCGCTACGGCAGGACCAAAACCAATACGCGTATACTCATCGGCATCGGCTGCGCCATCAACAATATTGGCAATATCGCGTAAATATAACAACTTACCATGGCTACTTTTTAGCGTGGTAGCTCCGACCTGCTCAACCGTTTGATAATGCGGCCCGGCTTCTAGAACGATTTCACTATTGTTTGCAGTCATAGTACCGACTTGCACATTAACATTACTTTGCGTTAATGCCTGACGAACGTCTAACAAGCTAAGCTTATTGGCATCGAGCTTAATGGGATCGGGATAGACAGAAATACGTTTTACTGCGCCACCGACTACCCAACTTTTACCGACATTGTCGATAGTTCGAAGTCGCTCAATTAACTCATCTGCTACACGCCTCAAGTCCATAGCATCCAAGCTTGGATTCTGTGGCGATAAACTTAGCAACAAGATAGGTACATCATCAATTTCAACAGGCTTAACCAACCAATTACTCACACTAGGAGGAATAATATCTTGATTAGCTAACAGCTTGTCGCGGGTTTTAATCAGACTGCTTTCTAGGTTTTCGCCCACAAAATAGCGTACCGTTACCAGCGCTTCACCTGGTCTAGAGACGGAATAAACATATTCAACGCCCTTGATTTGCCTAAGCAATACTTCCAGCGGTGTAGTCACCTGTTTTTCGACTTCTTCGCTAGAAGCACCCGGTACTTGCACAAACACGTCCATCACCGGCACGATGATTTGCGGATCTTCTTCGCGTGGTGTCAAGGACAATGCCACAGCGCCAGCTACTAAAGAAATCAGTAAAAATAACAGTGATAGATGTGAAGTGGTGAATACACGAACAATACTGACAGTTAAACTGTCTTTTTTGATTTCGGCAGGCTTCATGGATTTAAGCCACTCTCAATGAAAATAGTCTCACCGTCATGCAGACCTGATAACACTTGTACTAACAGGCCATTCTCTTTGCCCGTGCGAATATGCCGTATATGTAAACGCTGACCATCAACGATATTAACAGCCTGAAGTTGACCGTAATGCACGATAGCCGATTTTGGAATGAATAAAGCTTGTTCTGATTCTTGGCAAGCTAATTCCAGATTAGCAGATTGGCCTTGTTGTAAACCATTAACGTTGGGTAATTTAACCTTAAGTTGTTGACTATGGGTTTGTGGATCAATTTCGGGGCTGATTTCATCAATGGTGCCGGTTAATAACTGCCCAATCACCTCAATCTGTACCTTAACACTCATACCCACTTTAAGCTGAGCTGAACAATGATCAGAAATGGCCACTTCCAGACGCAAATCATCTGGCTTAAGAAACGTGATAATAGGCTGATTCGGAATAGCCATATCACCAGGTTCTTGCAAGCGTTCACCCACTACACCATCAAAAGGTGCATAGAGTATATTTTCACCTTGCTGGATTTTACTTTGCTGAGCATTATCGGCTGCCTGATTAGCTAAAGCTTGTGCTGACTTAGCTTGCGCCAGAACGGCATCATAATTTTGCTTAGTGACAGCCTGCTTATTATATAAATCGCTGATGCGCTCTTCTTCGATTTTAGCTAACGCGGCTTGTGCTTGCGCTGCATGATAGATTGCATTAGCGGCATTGTAGGCAGCAGCTAATTCACGATCATCAAGTTTAGCAATCACCGCAGCTTTTTTTAAGCGGTCACCAGGATGCGCTAACACCTCAATGATGCGGGCATTCAATTTGGGTGAAATTTTTACCGCCAACCTCGAACGGACCGTTCCTTGCCAAGATAAAAGATTGGCCTCCATCTGGTTACTGACTTTCAAGGTTTTAGCATGACTAGGCAAAGCTAAGCCCTTAACATCTGTATTACCTGCTTCGGTCTTTTTGTCACCACCGAGCACACCCAGCGCAAACAAAATCACTAGCACTAAGGTGCTAATCGCCGCAATGGGTATCAAACCTTTAGGTAGTCGCGAAATTGAACGATTATCCATGATATGTAAATCCTGTTATTGCCAAAAACCGATGGCTTGTTTAAGTTCTGCATCCGCTCGCAAGGCATCGTAACGGCTGTTAATTTGTCGTGTCTGGGCTTTATCGCGAGCGACTTCTGCATCAATATAACGAGTGACTGTGACTACACCGGCCTGATGTTGTTCTTTAACTAAGCGTAACGCTTCTTCAGAAGCTTGCACAGCCAAAGCACTCACTTTTGCACGACTTAAAGCTTCTTGTAATCTGAGTTGAGCTGTTTTAAGTTGATTTTCGATACGCAAACTCGTTTGTCTTGCTGTTTCAATAGCCATGGTCAGCTCATGCTGCGCTTTTTTAATCTTTTCTTGAGTAGAAAAGCCGGTAAAAATATCCATTTCGACCATCACCCCAGCAGTGAGATTATCTTGGTTACTGTTGTACGTTAAGCTTTTACTATCAGAACCATAATTCACAAAGGCATCAGCTCTTGGCAAGTACGCACCTTTGGCCGCAGCGACTTGTTTCTCGGCTATTAGTACCCTTTTTTCAGCAGCCTTTAATTCAGGATGACTGCTCAACGCTTTAGCCAATAACTCACTAAAGCTTTCAGAAGCTTGAGGTAACTGGGATTCCAAAGTGACATTAATCGCGTAGGCATCAGTAACCGAGAAGCCCAATAAAGTTTTCAACATATTGTGAGCAATTTCGATAGCATTAGCGGCTTGAATATCAGCCTCTTGAGCTTCGGCTAATTGCACTTCTAAAGACAGCACATCAGACTTGAGCAAAGCACCGGCATTAAAACGCGCACGAGATTGTTCTAACTCGCTTTGTACCGCTTCAATGGTGCGTAAACTCATTTTACGACTATCAATGGCTGCCAACTCACCATAAAAAGCGGCAGTGACATTACTTAGCAAACGATTTCGGGTCGCAGATTTTTCCAGCTCAGAGATTTCAATACCTAATTGCGCAGCCTGACTTTGATAATAATCTTGCCCGCCGCGAAATAGAGAATAACTAGCTGTCACCTGCGGGCGATAATCCTCGGCAAAGCCTGGATGGTTAAAATCAGTGCCCGCCATATTAAGTCGTCGCTGAGAAATCAGCATCGCAAAGACCTGAGCCGGATTATTACTATATTGATAGGACAAGCTAGTTTTAATTTGCGGGTAAAAAATAGCTAACGATTGACCTAATTGCGCATCCGCCTGCTCTATACGCGCCTGCATGATATTCAGCTCTGGATTATTAGCTAGCGCTGTATCAATGGTTTGAGCAAGTGTGTAAAGAGGCGGATTAGTTTCTGCAACAGCCATATTGTTCAAAACCACCAATAAGGTACAGGCCGTCAGCAAAATCCGAATAGATAATGGTCTCATTTAAGATTTAGTCCTCTTTAACACGAATCAACATTGTCGCTAAGATTTTTTGTAGGTCGGGTTAGCGATAACGTAACCCGACGCAATGACCAACGTAATTAAGCTTTAAACTTTAGGCTTATGCTTAAGACGCATAATACCCATAAACTTAAGTGGCAAACGCTCATAAAATGGTTCGCCAAGCCCTTTACGGACTTTACGCATAAAATATTTTTCGTAAGCGATTTTAGCCAAATGCACCCATCGTCCTTTTGAAGCCCATTGCACGTTACGAGGTGGAATTTGTGGCATCGCTAAGAAAGCCACACCAGAGTCACCAAAATCAGCCAAACATAAAGCATTCCAAGTACCTTTGTGACTAGGTTGACCACCATCTAATTCTTCACGGATATTATGCGCAGTTGCAGTCACCATCGACTCAATCATGTAGCCAGTTTTTGGCGTTCCTGTTGGAACAGGTGTCTGCGAAAGCGGTGGAATAGCAATACAAACGCCCACCGAATAGATATTTTTATAAGTTTGATTACGTTGATGTTCATCAACTAATACAAAGCCACGGGGATTAACTAAATGCTCAATACCCATCAAAGCATCAACGCCCTTAAAAGCAGGTAGCATCATACTGTGTTTAAAGGGAAGTTCGTGCTTCTTTTTTTCGACACCATTTTCATCGACTTCAGTGACATACATCATGCCATCTTCGATCTTGTCAACCTTAGCATTACAAATCCAATCGATATGTTTGTTTCGTAATTCGCTTTCTAACATGCCTTTGGTATCACCCACGCCACCTAAACCTAAGTGTCCAATAAAAGGTTCAGAAGTCACATAAGTCATTTTTACTTGATCACGAATCTTACGTTTACGTAGATCAGTTTCGGCGATAAACATATATTCATAAGCAGGACCAAAACAAGAAGCACCCTGCACTGCTCCAATAATAATTGGGCCAGGATCTGCGACAAATTTATCCCAAAACTCACCCGATTCACCAGCATGATCAACATTACAGACTGATTGTGTATAACCCTTAGGACCAAGACCCGCTATTTCATCAAAAGCAAGCTTTGGGCCGGTGGCGATAATTAAGAAATCGTAATCCACTAATGAGCCATCAGCGATTTCGACTTGACTGTTTTCAGGATGGATTCGTGTAGCTTGTTGTTGAATGAAGGTAATCTTTTTCTTTTTGAAGACCGGTGCAAGCTCTACTTTGATATCTTCAGGTTTACGCCAATTAACACCTACCCAAGGATTTGATGGCACAAAATGAAAAGTCGGTGTATCAGCGATCACCACCACTTCATCTTCTTTACGCGCCATTTCCTTCATTTCAAACGCCATCGGTACACCACCAATGCCAGCGCCTATGATTACAATTTTTGCCATGTTAAACCTCATTGAGAATAGATTGATTAGATTCGCTATTAGCGGGCGTGACTTTCTTTTATACCCATTTTTTTCAGGATCATTTCCAGTGGACAAAACTGACTAAAGCCACTCTGAAAAAGATTGAAGCCTACGAATACCGTAAACCAGAGCCAGTTGCTATTCTGAAACAGCGGGCTATCCTGTACACCAAGGATTAAGGACATTAATATAAAAAATCCAGCGACAATTCTAACTATACGTTCAGTATTCATAACAACAGCCTTATCTAATTTGTAGATGAAAAATCATTAATTAACCTAAAGCAAGCAACATGCCAATTTTAACCTGATTGATTTTTACTGTTTTTATTAGCTCTAAAGCCATAACCCCAAGTTTCATAATGAAACAATGAAACATTTGTGATACGCTACGCAACATTATGAAACATAAAAACCCTACACATGAACCTACCTTCAAACTCCTTTAATCACTGGTTAAACCACTTAGGCTCTGACCAAGTTATTAACGCGCTCACCAATCTGATCGATACAGCAGCAGTGCTTGCTGTCGATGTTAATGGCAACATACTTTATTGGAGTAATGGAGCTGAGAAATTATTAGGCTGGTCAACTAATGAAGTGCTAGGCAAATCGTACACTGAAATACTGATTAGTGATAAACCACACACTAAGTTAACTTTTGATAATGAACAAGCAGTCAAATTAATCAAAAAAGATCACACATCCATAATCTGTAATCAATCTACACACAGTTTTGTAGATGCTGATAACCAATACGCTGGCGCATTAATCCTTTTAAAACCACAAAATACATCCAACCCTATCATCAGCAAACAAGAAGACATCACTAGCTTTCATGGCATCTTGACGCAAGATCCTATCATGCGGGAGTCTATCAAAATCATACGTAATGTCTCTGAAACTGAAGCAACGGTATTAATTCGTGGCGAATCAGGCACTGGCAAGGAGTTAGTAGCTCACGCCTTACATTTGGAAAGCTTACGACGCGACTATCAATTCTTAGCCATCAACTGCGCCGCACTTACTCCAAACTTATTGGAGAGCGAATTATTCGGCCATGTAAAAGGCGCTTTTACTGGCGCAATAAAGAACCATGAGGGTTTATTTCAACGTGCCAATGGTGGCACTCTATTTCTTGATGAAGTTGCCGAACTGCCTTTAGAACTGCAATCCAAGTTATTACGAGTCCTCCAAGAACAAAGCTTTATACCGGTCGGTGGTCATGAAGCCATAAAAGTCGATGTGCGCATTATCGCGGCTACTCACCGTTCATTGCGTGAAGAAGTTAAGGCCGGTCGCTTTCGTGAGGATTTAATGTATCGTTTACGAGTAGTACCGATATTTCTACCTCCACTCAGAGATCGACGCTTGGATGTCAACTTACTACTCTGGCACCGTATTAATAAACACAATCTTCATAGCCGCCGTCATATTGATAGCATCTCACCTGAAGCGATGCGCTGTTTACTGGACTATAAATGGCCAGGCAATGTCCGTGAACTCATCAATGTCATTGAATATGCTTATGCGGTAGGGCGTAGCAATGAATTAGGCGTAGAAGACTTACCACCTGAATTTCGTGAACCTACACTATCATCAAAAACAGATAACTTAGTGCCGCTAAAACGTCCCAAACACCAAGATGAAGCAGAACTTATCAGAGAAGCATTAAAGATTTCTAATGGTCATTTAGAAACAGCCGCACAATATGCTGGAATGAGCCGAGCAACCTTTTGGCGTAAACGCAAAAAGCATAAAATAGAATCTTAGCTTATTAGCATTGAGCCGTAGGCTAGTTAAAAAAATAACCGTTAATTAATGGAGATAGAAATGAAACATCAATTAATAAAACCATTATTACTAATAATGTTGAGCAGTTTTATAATTATAGGCTGCGATGATAAGCAAAAACAGGCAAAAGCTTTTCCTCATGAACTTAAAAAATATACGCAACTGACTACTTTAGAAGGCATAGTCAGTAATAATAAAACTAATATTAAAATGGGTACGCTTAAAGTAACCAACGATAGTGGCCGGTTTATTACTGATACAGTATTAGAGAATGGTCACTTTCGTGTAGACATTCCAGCCAACACCGAATTACCTATATTGTTAACAGCAACTTCTGAGGCGAATTCTGAGCAATTAAGCGTTGCCGTCATCGATGACAAAATTACAAAATATCAGATTAATCCAACAACAACGGCCATTGTAAAAGCTGCCAAGGCGATGGGCGGATATAACAAAGCCAATATGGTAAGAGCTGCCGAAGAAACAGTCCATGTCCCCGACTCTAATAAGACCTCAACCGGATGGAAAGGCGATCCAACCACCCAATACGGCGGCTGGCATTAAATTGCCGTGTATTTTTATTCTTGAATGGCGTTTAAACACCCTTGAACTATTTTAGACGCTAAGTTTTTGGCCACCAACTTAAGACAGTTCACGGTACAAAGTTTAAGAGACTGTGAAAGTATTCATTTTATGCCCCCCTTTAGCCCCTTAGGTATCTACACAAGTTTCTTATCGGCGTGGAAACGATAAAAATCACCGTAGGGGCGTATGCAATACGCCCCTACAGTATGATTTTCGCATTTATGTTTACTCATGCCAGATGAACTGTCCGATGGGGACGCTAAAATCATAATACTTTCACAGTCCCTAACCTTTCGTGCTGAGCTTGTCGAAGGATTTAGGGTTAACCCGCTCATGGTTCGACTTGGCTCACCACGAACGGCTTAACCTTATACTGTCTCGTCATACTGCCCCGTCAAGTTGATAGCTAAGTTTTTTAACGATAGGCGTCAGTAAATAGACCTTCTCTGCTAAACAATTTAAACCTCGACTTCTAAAAGATGGGTAATGATCTAGCGCCTCTTGATTCAATAATAGTTTGATTTCATAACT
>TBL_comb48_EPIDRAFT_1000396_pt1 | contig 34642 bp, 31 predicted proteins | sample TroBogEpilimnion_37_FD_10681 | JGI IMG/M metagenome (IMG submission 10681) | reverse complement strand
TCACTGCTTTCTATATGACTCGCGTTGTTGTCCTGACATTTGCCGGTGCACGGCGCTGGAAGTCAGAAGCGCATCCACACGAAAGTTCATTCTTATTGTGGGCCCCCATGGTTGTGTTGGCAATTGGGTCAGTAGCTTCGGGATTCTTACTGAGCATGGGTAGCGCCTTGGTGAATTGGTTACAGCCAGTAGTGAATGCTTCTCATGTTGCAAGCGGAAAAGAACTCATGAAACCGATGACAGTTTCGGTTTTGGCGCTTGGGGTTGTGGTGCTTGGGGCTGGTTATGCAATTATTAAATACCGTGCGGTGGCCGCAGAAGCTCCAGAAAAAGTCAGTATCTTTACGCGAGCAGCTCGCATGGATCTTGGCCAAGATATCGTTAACGACAAGGTATTCGTTAAACCGGGCTTTGCATTGACAGCGGGATTGGTTGCCGTTGACTACAAAGTTATTGATGGCGCGGTTCGCCTAGTTGGTTGGTTGATCAACGAGATATCTGATGTCTTGCGAAAAATTCAGAATGGATATGTCCGCAGCTATGCGCTGATGATGCTCATCGGGGTCTTTATCTGCGTCTTGATTCTGTGGATGGTGACTGCATGAATATTTTAACAGCAACGATTCTTCTTCCACTTCTAGGAACTTTGGTTCTGGCCGTTACCCCTAAGGGAAATTCACAACTCGCAAAGATTATTGCCCTTATTAGTTCAGTTGTTACTACAGCCGTATCTGTTCTTATGGCCCTTAGATACCATTCATCACAGAGCGGCTTTCAATTTGTAGAGTCGCATTCATGGTTTAAAGCATTCAATATTAATTATGCGGTAGGAATCGATGGTTTGGCTCTAGTCCTGATCTTGCTTACAACGGTTCTAGTCCCGGTCGTCATTGTCGGCGGATGGAACGAATCAGAGAATGGTCGTTGGAGCGTTAAGACTTTCTATATGCTGATTCTGGCACTAGAGACGTCAATGATCGCTGTCTTTGCGGCAACCGATGTATTCCTGTTCTATGTGATATTCGAAGCTATGTTGATCCCGGTCTACTTCTTAATCGGTGGATTTGGCCGAGGAGAACGTGCTGCAGCAGCGCTCAAATTCTTGCTTTATAGCCTCTTTGGTGGCTTGCTCATGTTAGCCGCTGTAATTGGCATCTTTATAATCTCTTCGAAGCAGGGAACAGGTACTTTTGACGTGACCGCCTTGTCGCATATGAAGATTAGCCACTCAACCCAAAACTGGCTCTTCCTCGGTTTTTTCATCGCCTTTGCAATTAAAGCGCCGTTGTTCCCATTTCATACTTGGTTACCAGGCGCGGCCGCATCTGCAACTCCCGGGACCTCGATCTTGGTTCTTGGCGTTCTGGATAAAGTCGGTACTTACGGGATGATTCGCTTCTGTTTGGTTCTGTTCCCGCAAGCCACAAAGACTTTTGCACCATACATTATTGTCCTGTCGCTGATCTCGATAATTTATGGTGCCTTCTTGGCTATTGGACAGAAAAACCTCAATTCACTGATTGCATTTACCTCAATTTCGCACTTCGGATTTATCGTCTTGGGTATTTTCTCACTCACTACGCAAGGAATTTCAGGCGCAACTCTTTATATGGTCAACCATGGTGTCTCTACAGCCGCTCTCTTCCTTGCTGGTGGCTGGATGATTGCTCGTCGCCAATCAACTCAAGTAGATGATTTTGGTGGACTGCAACGAGTCACGCCGGTGATGGCTTGGTGCTTCTTTATCGCGGGATTGTCGGCACTCGCACTTCCTGGATTATCTAGCTTCGTCAGTGAATTTTTGGTATTGCTCGGAACTTTCACACGTTATCCACTGGCAGCAATAATTGGCACATTTGGTATCGTTTTAGCGGCACTGTATGTCTTGATTCTCGTTCAGCGCGCTTTACATGGTCCCGTGAAATCTGGAAATGAAGGTTTGTCAGATTTGAATGTGAGAGAAAAGATTGCAATTGCTCCGGTGATTGCGGCCTTGGTGTTTCTAGGCTTCTATCCAAAACCTGCCCTGACGGTCATTAATCCGATGACTAGCACCGTGATGGCGCAGGCTTCGGTCACAGACCCAACTCCATTGGCAGGTAAATAATGTTTAATACACCGATTATTGATTACAACCTGTTGGCTCCGATTTTGATCGTTCTCGGCGGTGCTCTGCTTGGAGTATTGGTCGAGGCCTTCATTGGCAAGACCCACAGAGCCCGGATTCAAATCACTATCGCAATGATCACAGTGGTCATTGCTTTTGCCTGGGTCATCAAGATTCACAAGGCTCTTTCACCTGTTGCTGCTGTGGCTTCGGTTTCGATCGATGGAATGGGTCTTGTCTTACAGGGCACTGTCTTGGCGTTGGCCTTTGTGGCGCTGATGTTTATCGCACAAGATAATCATTTTGCGCCCGTCGCTGCTGCTTTACCAGGATCAGAAGAAGAAGCAGAAGCAACAGTTTCTGGAACCCAAATGACCGAGGTCTATCCCTTGGTGCTTTTTGCGATTTCGGGAATGATGCTCTTTCCCATTGCGCATGACTTAATCACGCTCTTTGTGGGACTCGAAGTTCTCTCGTTGCCGCTTTACATTATTACGGGTTTAGCAAGGCGTCGCCGGATCTTGTCTCAAGAAGCTGCTCTTAAATACTTCTTATTGGGTGCCTATTCTTCAGCATTCTTCGTCTTTGGCGGGGCTTTCCTATATGGATATTCAGGCAGTCTCTCCTTAGCAACAATTCGCCAGACAACGATCACTCCTGGGTCGAATCATATCTTCTTGTTTATTGGGATGATTTTTGTAACTGTTGGCCTACTCTTTAAAGTTGGGGCTGTTCCATTCCACGCATGGACTCCAGATGTATATCAAGGTGCACCAACTGCAATAACAGGTTTCATGGCTGCCTGCACAAAAGTTGCTGCATTCGGAGCCTTGTTAAGGATTTACTTCGTAGGATTTTCTGGAGTAGCCAATGACTGGAAACCGATTTTAACGACCATTGCGATCATCACCATGGTTGGTGGATCGATTGCAGCTATTGCCCAAAAAGATGTTAAAAGGACCCTTGCGTATTCTTCTATTACACATGCTGGATTCTTGCTCGTGGGAATAGTTGCGTTAAATCGTGCTGGACTCACCGCCATGTTGTTTTATCTTGTGGCTTATGGCTTTGCAACGCTTGGCGCATTTGGGGTTGTCACTCTGGTCCAGGATTCTTCTGGCGAAGTTTCTGATCTCAATCGTTGGGCTGGCTTGGCCAAGAAATCGCCTTGGGTTGCCACGGCTTTCTCCTTGTTCTTATTGAGTTTTGGTGGAATCCCACTAACGGCCGGCTTTATTGCAAAATTTTCGATCTTCACTGCGGCATATGCATCAGGCAACATTGCGATTGTGGTTGTCGGTGTTATTTCCAGTGCCATCGCGCTCTTCTTCTATCTGCGCGTGGTCTTGACCCTCTTCTTCAAGGAACCAACGGCTGAATCTGCAACGGTAGCGGTTCCATCTTTAATGATGAAGATTGGAATTGGTATTGCCTTTGCTATCACTTTAGTGCTTGGTGTGTATCCAAACTTGCTCTTCAATCTAGTTCAATCTTTATCTAATCTTCTGGTGTAGTTATTCGCTGACGCCTTCGTCAAATGGACTTGATGGCCCTCTTTGTTCTGGATGATCATAAAAGTCTTTGATAATCGGGTAGAGCAAATGTGGTTTTATCTTATGGGTTGCGTGTGGTGAGCCAGGAATAATTGCAAGGCGGCCATTGGGTAAGGCTTGATAGAGATCTACCCCGTGATGTGGATTAAATGGCTCGTCATCGCCATTCACCACTAACGTGGGACAGGTTATTGTTGATAGTTCGGCGATCGAAATGTTAGGTTCATGCGCCCAAACTTCATGAGCTTTTCTGATGATGATCTCTAAATTCTCTAATGAATCTGGGGAGCGTTCGGTGTATTCCTGAATATTCTCTTCACTTATTGTGATTTGGGAGTCTAAGCGAAGATCGGCATCCCACGAGTAATTTGCTCCTGTAGCAATAATGGATAGAACGAGATCTGGTCGCTTAATTGCAACCATCAGCGCAATGATTCCGCCGTCACTATGACCGAGCAGATGTGCAGGTTTGGCTATGACATCTTCTAGATAAGCGATGGCTTCGTCACGCTGAAAATCAAAGTGATAAAAACCTTCGCGGATTCCAGTACGTCCATGTGCCGTTCTGTCATAACCATAAACATGAAATCGATCTTCTACCGCCGGCAGGATATGTGGTTCAAAATTTTCGGTGGCGCTTAACCCGCCATGCAATAAGAGTAGGGGTTCGCCATTATTCGCGTGTTCGATGCTCCACGTTTGGTGGCCACGGAGATTTATGTAGGCCATCGGCTTTGGTTATACCGAATCCATGATGTGGCGATTGCCACGATCAAATGTCAGGTAGTTCCAGGTCCAATCCGCGATGGTACCAATCCGGTTGCGCCCACCCATTAAATAAAAGAGATGCAGAAAGAGCCAACCGAACCATGCAATCGGTCCACTTATCTTTATTTTTTTGACTTGAATAATCGCTTTATGGCGGCCAATTGTTGCCATTGCACCTTTATCAACATACTTAAATTCTTGAAGTGGTTTATTTTTTATGATCCGCTTAATTTGTTCGGCGACAAAGCGACCTTGCTGCAACGCTACTGGCGCAACCTGCGGTAAAAATCGACCATTTTCACCCAGCGCTCCCGAGCAATCGCCTACTGCCCAGATATATGGATAGTGAGTTACTTGCAAAGTGGGATCTGTTTTCAGTCGAGAACCCTCGGTAGGCACGCTGAGTTGGTAAATTCCATCGGCAGAGGTGACTCCTGCAGCCCAGATCATTAAGTGTGCACGCATCGAGGTGCCATCAACAAAGTTGATTTGACCAAATTCTAACGATTTAACCGCGGTCTTGACCATGACATTGACGCCCAACTTTCTTAGTTCATCCTCTGCCTTCTTGGTCAAAGATTCGTCGAACATCGGTAAAACTCGTTGTCCAGCTTCAACAAGGTATACATCAATCTTTGCAGCTGCTTCGGCCTGGTCGTGATGTAACGGACCCTTAACGAGTTCGGCTATTGCACCTGCCATTTCGACGCCTGTAGGTCCACCACCAATAATGAAGATCTTTAACCGAGTGTCATCTTGGAAGCGACAGAGATCTTCGTATCTACGCATTATCTCTGATCGGATCATTAAAGATTCATGAACAGATTTCATTCCTAATCCGAACTCATGAACCCCTGGGATTCCAAAATCAGCGGTTGCAGAACCCATGGCAACAACTAAATGATCAAATGGAATTACTTCACTACTATCTAATTTGATCGACTTGTTTTTATGGTCGATAGAAATTGGTGACCCCATATGGAATTTGCCACCAGACCGACGTAGTGCGCCACGGATGGGGTAAGCGATATGGTCCGCGGCAATTCCTGCGGTAGCAACCTGATACAGCAATGGAAGAAATGTTTGATAATTATTGCGATCCACGACAGTGACATCTGCATCGGAGCCCAAGGCTTGCGCAGTTGCCAGCCCGCCAAAGCCGCCACCAAGAATGACAACACGTGGTTTCGACATACGTCCTACCTCTTTTTAATTGATCGATCACTTAACTATCGAGGAACCGACGTTGGCTTCGACTTCATGATTACCCAAGAAGTCTACAGTTTTCTTTTATGACACGATTTCCCGAAATTAAGTGTGGAATAACGAGAAATTGTCGGTGCATTCACTTAGAATCTGCAGATGGATACACAAGGAACGTCGGCCGAAGCCATACATCACCAGGCCGAAGGACTCTCGGAGCTAGAAATTCGTATCCTGGATTTTGAACGTCAGTGGTGGCGGTTTGCAGGCGCCAAGGAGTCCTCAATCAAGGAGCTCTTTGATATGGCCCCTCCCGCCTATTACCAACTGCTCAACAACCTCATTGACCGGCAGGACGCCCTTTTGGCTCAGCCGATGCTCATAAAGCGCCTACGCCGCCTCCGGGAAGCTCGTAATTCGAGCCGCGCCGCTGGCTTCAAGCTCTAGACCGACCGCAGAAGTGGAAGGCTTTCCCGCCTTTCGCTAGAGTTTGGTTAGCACTCTCGCCCCTACTCTGCTAATTCTGTGGGGCTGGCGAGCGAGGTGGAAATTCGAGAAAAAGAGGAGCACATCATGGCCGTTGCCATTAAGCCACTTGAAGATCGCATCGTTGTTAAAGCTAATGAGGCCGAGCAGACGACTGCATCAGGATTAGTTATTCCAGATACCGCAAAAGAGAAGCCACAAGAAGGCACCGTTGTTGCTGTAGGACCAGGTCGATTTGACGATGGCGTGCGCACACCAATGGATGTAAAAGTTGGCGATGTAGTCCTTTATAGCAAGTACGGCGGAACCGAAGTTAAGTACAACAACGAGGAATACCTTGTTCTCTCGGCCCGCGATGTTCTTGCAATTATTGAGAAGAAATAACCATGGGTAAAACTTTATCTTTCGACGAGAATGCTCGTCGTGCGATGGAACGCGGCGTAAATATTCTTGCCGATACCGTCAAAGTAACGCTTGGACCCCGCGGGCGTAACGTCGTACTTGCAAAGAGTTATGGCGCACCGCTTATCACAAATGATGGCGTAACCATCGCCAAGGAGATCGAGTTAGAAGATCCTGCCGAGAACATGGGCGCTCAACTTGTTAAGCAAGTTGCAGAAAAGACCAACGATGTTGCCGGTGATGGAACTACAACAGCAACAGTTTTAGCACAAGCAATGGTCAAGGAGGGCCTTCGTAACCTTGCTGCTGGCGCTCAGCCAATGGAAATTAAGTTTGGTATCGAAGCTGCCGTGAAGGCAATTTCAGAAGAACTTAAGAAGAATTCAACTCCAGTTTCTGATAAGTCTCAGATCGCCGATGTTGCAACTATCTCTGCTCAAGACCGCGCTATTGGTGATTTGATCGCCGAAGCTATGGACAAGGTCGGCAAGGATGGCGTAATCACGGTTGAAGAGTCTTCAACCACTGGATTAGAGCTCGATTTCACCGAGGGTATGCAGTTCGATAAGGGCTACATCTCNCCNTATTTCGTAACCGATTCAGACCGNATGGAAACCGTTCTCGAAGATGCATNTGTCCTNATCTCTGGTCAGAAGATCTCTTCACTTTCGGANATCTTGCCAATATTGGAGAAGGTTGCGCAGGCTAATAAGCCGCTCTTGATNATCGCNGAAGATGTCGANGGAGAGGCACTNTCTACCTTGGTTGTAAACCGTATGCGTGGAACNTTTACTTCTGCCGCCGTCAAGGCGCCAGGGTTTGGTGACCGTCGNAAGGCNATGTTGCANGACATTGCNATCTTGACCGGTGGCCAAGTCATCACTCCAGAAGTTGGTCTNAAGCTTGATCAAGTGACCGTAGAACTTCTTGGTAAGGCACGTCGCATTGTTATCACTAAAGATGCCACAACAATTGTTGATGGTTCTGGCGACAAAGCAGAAGTTGCAAATCGCGTNAATGAAATTCGTAACGAGATCGCAGCNACNGATTCTGATTGGGATCGCGAAAAGTTACAAGAGCGTGTTGCAAAACTNGCCGGTGGNGTCTGNGTCATCAAGGTCGGAGCTCATACAGAAGTCGAACTTAAAGAGAAGAAGCATCGTTTAGAAGATGCGATTTCTGCTACTCGCGCCGCTGTTGAAGAAGGAATCGTTGTTGGTGGTGGAGCAGCACTTGTACATGCTGCATCATCGCTCGAAGGTGACTTGGGATTTGAAGGCGATCGTGCTGTCGGAGTTCGTCTCGTTCGCAAAGCCTGCGATGAGCCACTCCGTTGGATCGCCGAAAATGCCGGCCACGAAGGTTATGTAGTAGTCGCAAAGGTGCGCACCCTTAAGCCAAATGAAGGCTTTAATGCATCAACCGATATCTATGAAGATCTCGTCAAGGTTGGCGTCATTGATCCGGTAAAGGTAACGCGTTCGGCCTTGGCCAATGCTGCATCCATTGCTGCAATGTTTATAACAACTGAGGCGATTGTGTTTGAGACTCCAGAAGCCGATAAGAATGAACAAGCTTCAGGTAACGGTCATTCTCATGGTCCGGGAGGACACTCCCACTAGCAGAATCCATTAACACCCAGCTCTGCGGTAACAAAAAAACCCGACTCATGTGAGTCGGGTTTTTTTACTTGTTATACTTTTTATGAAGCAGAATTCAGTTCAACCTGGCGAAGGGCGCCGCGCTCTTCGGATTCAAGAATTGCTAAGCGATCATCTTCAGAGAGTCCGCCCCAAATTCCATAAGGTTCTTGTACGGATAAGGCATGTGCCCGACAAGCCTCGATTACTGGGCAAGTGGCACAAATGGCTTTTGCCGTTTTTTCGCGATTGACGCGACGTGGCCCACGTTCACCATCAGGATGGAAGAACATCTCCGATGGGAGTGTCTGGCATGCACCTTGGTACTGCCATTCCCATGCAGAAGCTACGGGGCGCGGTAGTCGTGAAATTTCAGCCATGTTTGTCCTTCCTAAACTCTGTAAAGCGACTATACAATCGTTTCATAGATTGTTCAACTATCTACTGTTCGAGTCATAAACGCTTCATATGGCAGAAATACCCCCTCTCCTAGATACTTCCTCCATGGCTTCCACTCCCAAATTGACGGTCGCGGCCGTTGCCAGGCGGCTGGGAGTCGCGCCATCAACCTTAAGGACCTGGGATAGGCGTTATGGCCTAGGGCCTTCCGGCCATACAGATGGTCAGCATCGCAAGTACTCGCAAACAGATTTGGCACGACTCATCTATATGCATCGGTTGGTCATTAGCGGTGTCTCCCCAGCGGAGGCCGCGAGGGAAGCCCTCGAGTTCGCGGGAGAGCCGGCCTTAGACCCTCGTCTTGATACCATCGAGGTTGATGAAGGGACGGTGCAGATGCTGCACCGAGCGGCACATGCTTTAGACAGAGAGCTGGTGGATGGACGAGTGCGAGCCGAAATGGCTCGAAGCGGAGTAACTCAAACGTGGCGGACCTTGTTGGTGCCATTGTTGATCATGATTGGCGATGATTGGGCTCGGACTGGCGATGGTATTGAAGTAGAACATATGGTCTCTCAAATTATTCATTCAATTTTGTCAGAACGTGCCGTTATCAAGAACCCTGTCAATTCTACGCCGGTACTACTCGCTTGCATCGGTGAAGAAACCCACTCCTTAGCTCTCACCGCCCTGGCAGCATCCCTTGCAGAGCGAAATATTCAAGTCCATTTTCTGGGTTCCAGAACTCCCGTCAAAGCGATTTATGAAGTTGCTCGACGAACAGCGCCACCAGCGATCTTTTTATGGGCACAACTAGAGCGGCACGCTGATGCAACAATCTGTAGCTCACTACCAGTTGTCCGACCTGCACCTCGCTTGATTCTAGGTGGTCCTGGATGGTGCGAGAAGGATTATCCGGGAGCCTATGTGGTGACGGACTTGGTGGCTGCTCAACGTGAAATCGAGAACGCGATCGGTTTTTAGCCATTTCTCTGCCCCTAGACTTACCTCATGGTTGATAGCGCTCGCGACAAGGTCATTTTGCTGGGCCTGACATATGACGACGTGCTGCTGCTTCCCGATGCATCAGATGTGGTTCCCAGTGAAGTAGATACCAAGACTCGCCTGACACGTAATATTTCACTCGCGATTCCGATTGTTTCATCGGCGATGGATACGGTCACCGAATCGACTATGGCAATCGCGATGGCTAAAGCTGGCGGAATTGGCATACTTCATCGCAACTTATCCATTGACGATCAAGTAAAGCATGTGATGCTCGCCAAAAAAAGTGGAATCGTTGGAGCCGCAGTGGGAGTGGGCGAAGATGGTTACAGTCGGGCAGTCGCAATCATCGAAGCTGGCGTCGATGTGGTTGTAGTTGATACGGCACATGGCCACCATCGTGGAGTACTGGACGCGATCGCACGAATCAAAAAAGCTTATCCTCATGTAGATGTCATTGGCGGTAATGTTGCAACTCGCGCAGGTGCGCAGGCGCTGATCAACGCTGGTGTCGATGCCGTAAAAGTTGGCGTAGGACCTGGATCGATTTGTACGACTCGCGTTGTCGCTGGCGTCGGAGTTCCACAGCTAACCGCAATCATGGAAGCGCATAAGGCTTGCGTGACTGCCGGAATTCCATTAATCGCTGATGGTGGCCTGCAATATTCTGGTGATATAGCCAAGGCGATTGTTGCTGGCGCAGATACCGTCATGGTTGGTTCGTTATTGGCCGGATGCGATGAGTCACCGGCAGATGTAATCGAAATTAATGGCCGAAAATTTAAAGGTTATCGGGGTATGGGTTCCCTCGGTGCGATGCAATCACGTGGAGATCAAAAGTCTTACTCGAAAGATCGCTACATGCAAGATGATGTACTTGCTGAAGATAAATTGGTCCCCGAAGGCATTGAAGGCAAAGTTGCTTACAGTGGTCCTGTCGCTAGTGTGGTTCACCAACTAGTCGGGGGATTACGTTCTGGCATGGGTTATGCCGGAGCAGCAAATATTGCCGAACTTCAGATCAAGGGCCAATTAATTCAGATCACTGCAGCTGGACTTCAAGAGAGCCATCCCCATGACATCGTGGATGTGGCTGATGCACCAAACTACCGTGGTGGAAAGTAGACAGGTATACATATGAACGAAATCGAAATCGGCCCGGGTAAGCGCGCTCGCACTGCATATTCTTTTGATGACATCGCGATTGTTCCTAGCCGTCGCACTCGTGACCCGGAAGAAGTCTCTATCCAATGGCAGATTGATGCTTATAAGTTCGATCTACCTATGTTGGCAGCACCAATGGACTCTGTGGTTTCACCAGAGACTGCAATTGAAATCGGTAAATTAGGTGGGGTTGGAGTCCTTAATTTAGAAGGGTTGTGGACCCGTCACGAAGATCCTCGTATTCAGTTGGGTGAAATTGCCTCCCTACCGCAAGAGCAAGCAATTAGGCGCATGCAGGAGCTTTATTCGGCTCCGATTCAGCCAGAGCTCATTAAGTCTCGGATCGCAGAGATTCGTGCGGCTGGCGTGACTGTTGCTGCTGCGCTCTCTCCGCAACGTACCGCCGAACTTCATAAAGTTGTCGTAGCCGCTGGTGTCGATTTATTTGTGATTCGCGGAACCACTGTTAGTGCCGAGCATGTAGCGACCAAGAACGAACCGCTTAATTTGAAGAAATTCATTTATGAATTAGATGTTCCAGTAATTGTTGGTGGTTGTGCCACGGCAACGGGTGCGCTGCATCTTATGCGTGCTGGCGCAGCTGGAGTCTTGGTGGGCTTTGGTGGAGGTTCGGCGCATACGACTCGTACAGTTTTGGGTATTGCGGTTCCGATGGCATCTGCGGTTGCAGAAGTTGCATCAGCTCGTCGTGATTACATGGACGAATCAGGTGGCCGTTATGTTCATGTTATTGCCGACGGTTCAGTAGGTCGCAGTGGCGACATTGCAAAAGCAATCGCCTGCGGAGCAGATGCGGTAATGATGGGTTCTCCGTTAGCACGCGCTGTCCAAGCGCCAGGTAAAGGTTGGCATTGGGGATCAGAAGCTCATCACTTAGAACTACCTCGTGGTGACAGAGTCCATGTTGGCACAGTTGGAACTTTGCAAGAGATCTTGACCGGCCCTTCCCACACTGCCGATGGATCCATGAATCTCTTCGGTGCCCTTCGCCGCGGAATGGCTACCTCTGGATATTCCGACCTGAAAGAATTCCAGCGGGTAGAAGTCGTTATTCATCGTGCCTGAAAAGAGTGATGATTTAGTTCTGGTTGTTGACTTTGGTGCACAGTATGCACAATTGATTGCTCGCCGTGTGCGCCAGGCTCATGTGTACTCCGAAATCGTTCCTTCGACGATGTCGGTCGCAGAGATGGTTGCCAAGAATCCTAAGGCGATTATTTTGAGTGGCGGCCCATCTAGTGTTTATGAAGCTGGGGCACCNACTTTAGATCCGGCAATTTTCGATCACAAGATTCCAACCTTTGGGATCTGTTATGGGTTTCAGGCAATGGCCGCAGCCTTAGGTGGAGTTGTTACCCAAACGGGTAAATCCGAATTTGGTAGAACCAGTATGACTCATAGCAATAATTCCAAATTGCTATCTGGACTCGACAAAGAATTGCGCGTATGGATGAGTCATGGGGATAGTGTCACGCAAGTACCTCTTGGCTTTATTGGTACTGCAGCAACATCAGATACTCCAATCGTTGCCTACGAAAACGCCGATGCAACTCTGGCAGGGGTTCAGTTCCATCCAGAGGTAATGCATTCGGAAAGTGGTCAAGAAATATTGCGACGCTGGCTAATTGATATTGTCGGATGCAAACCTACGTGGACTAGTGAAAATATAGTTGCTACAGAAATCGCCAAAGTCCGTTCACTTGTTGGTGATAAGCATGTCATCTGTGGACTTTCTGGCGGAGTTGATTCTGCGGTCGCCGCAGCAATTGTTCAAAAGGCGATTGGTTCACAACTTACGTGTGTTTTTGTTGACCATGGCTTGCTGCGCGAAGGTGAAGCAGAGCAAGTTGAAAGAGATTTTGTAGCAGCAACAGGTGTTGAACTGAAAGTTGTTGATGCAAAGCAAATTTTCTTAGATGCCCTTGCAGGCGTGAGCGATCCCGAATCAAAGCGAAAAATAATTGGCGCTGAATTTATTCGGGCCTTTGAAGCTGCGGCTCGTGAAATCACCCAAGTAGGAACCGTAGAATTCTTGGTACAAGGAACTCTTTACCCTGACGTCGTTGAATCTGGTGGTGGCACCGGAACCGCAAATATTAAATCCCATCACAATGTGGGCGGGCTGCCAGATGACCTTCAATTTAAATTGATAGAACCATTGCGGACTCTATTCAAAGATGAAGTTCGAGAAGTTGGTTTGGAATTAGGACTACCAGGAGAGATCGTTTGGCGTCAGCCATTCCCAGGTCCGGGCCTCGGAATTCGAATCATCGGTGAAGTTACTGAGAATAGACTTAATATCCTAAGAAAAGCGGACTTTATCGCTCGAGAGGAATTAAAGTTAGCGGGTCTAGATCGCGAGATCTGGCAATGCCCAGTTGTTCTTCTAGCAGATGTTCGAAGCGTTGGAGTACAAGGGGATGGAAGAACGTATGGCCATCCAATTGTTTTACGCCCGGTGTCTAGCGAAGATGCAATGACTGCGGATTGGAGCCGATTACCGTATGACGTGTTAGAAAAGATTTCTACACGAATTACAAATGAGGTTCGTGATGTAAACAGAGTGGTGCTCGACATAACGAGTAAACCACCCGGGACCATTGAATGGGAGTAAGAGTGAAGTTGCGCAGCAAGGTAGTTGTTGGCTTGGTAATAGGTGCTCTCTCTGTCATGGGCACTTCTTCCGCATTTGCTGGCAAAAATAATGGACATGGAAATTCAAAAGATGCTAATAAAAATGCTGCGATGGCATCACAAGCAGTTACCTGTTCTCCCACCAATGCTAAAGGTCATGCTGCCAAGGCAGTTCAGCCGCCTGTAGTGAAACGACCATTCGTGAATCGCATCTTCACCCTTAATACCAATTGTGGACAGATTGTTATTGCCGCTGATGGCAAGAGCGCCCCACTCACCGTCTTGGCAATGACCGCGCTTGCGAAGGGTGGATTCTTCGATCAATCTTTATGCCATCGCCTCACCACATCTGGACTTTATGTACTGCAATGTGGCGATCCAACTGCTACTGGTTCTGGTGGACCAGCATTCAGTTATCCCGATGAAAACTTGCCACAGTATGCTCAGAATGATTACCCTGCAGGAATCGTCGCAATGGCCAATTCTGGAGCGAATACGAATGGAAGTCAGTTCTTTCTGGTCTATCAAGACACAACTCTTCCGCCCAGTTATACCCGTTGGGGCATCATCACTAAGGGCTTAAATATTCTTAAAACAATTGCTGCTGCTGGCGTAGTTGGAGGCGGTACAGATGGAACACCAAATCAAGCAATTGCGATTAATAGCATCTCTGTCAGGTAAGAATTATTGACGGGCAACGATCTTAAAGGTCTCCGCTAGTCGACCATCGGTGAGGCCCACCGCTTCTCCATTGGCAGTTCCCCAACTTCTGATGCGTTCTTCGAATCCTTCAACATGCAATGTTTGGCTGGCATGTGCGTGCAATGCAGCCATCTTCTTCTCAAAGGTATCGGTGATATCCACGTGATGGTCATAGAGTTCAGACATCATTACCCAGGCCTCTTTAATCTCCCAGGGCTGTAGGCCTTCGACTCGCAATAGGTCTTCAAATGCAAATGGATTACCTGCATCTGGATAGATAGCCTGAATCGCCGCCTCACCTGCCGCTAAATGATCGGGGTGACTTGCGCCTAGGCGATTCCAATTGCGTTCTGGACTTTGTATCAACATGCGATCTGGGCGGACTTTTCGAATAACTCGGACTATATCTTTGCGTAGCTCGACAGTCGGGACTAGCCATCCATCTCGGTAATCCAAGAAATGAATATCACTCACACCAAAAATCTTTCCGGCATCGGTTTGTTCGCGGCGGCGAATCGCTTTCATCTCGTCTCGGGTTATCGATGGATCAACGCCACCTTGATCTCCGTTCGTGCAAATGCAATAGGAAACTTTGATGCCCTTGGCGGTCCATTGCGCGATTGTTCCACCGGCTGCAAAATCAAGATCATCGGGGTGGGCGGTGACAACCAGGATGCGTTCAATTTCGGTATCAAGTATCGGATTCATGGCTCAATCCTATCGAGTCTGCGTACATAGATAGACTCTCTCTTATGTCACTTTTGGATGGCCTAAATCCGCAGCAGCGCGAAGCGGTGATCCATCAAGGTTCTCCATTATTAGTAGTAGCGGGAGCGGGCTCGGGCAAGACGCGAGTCTTGACTCGGCGAATCGCATATTTATTGGCAGAGCGAGGAGTGGCCCCGTACGAAGTTTTGGCCATCACATTCACGAACAAGGCAGCAGCAGAGATGAAGGAACGAGTAGCCGACTTGGTGGGTGATCGGGCGAAGGCAATGTGGGTCTCTACATTTCACTCTGCATGTGTACGAATCTTGCGGCAGGAAGCATCCAGACTTGGGTATTCCAACTCTTTCACGATTTATGATTCCAGCGATAGCGTCCGATTGCTCACAGTCATCATCAAGGGTCTCAATCTTGACGCTAAGCAATACGCCGCTCGAGCAGTTCATGCGATGATCTCTGCTGCAAAGAATGAACTCATCGGCCCCGCAGATTATGCAAATAAAACTACCAATCATTTCGAAGAGACTATTGCAGAGATCTTCGCGCTCTATCAAAAGCGGCTAGCTTCATCTAACGCCATGGATTTTGATGACTTGATTGGCAAGACCGTTGATTTGCTACAAAGATTTCCAGAAGCACGTTTACGATATCGCTCGCGGTTCAAACATATTTTGGTCGATGAATATCAAGATACGAACCATGCACAGTATGTTCTAATCCGTCAGATTGTAGGAACTGCTGAAGAAGGACTACCCGTCGCAGAACTTTGTGTCGTAGGCGATGCCGACCAATCAATTTATGCCTTTCGTGGTGCAAATATCCGCAATATTCTGCAATTCGAAGAGGATTACCAGAATGCGCGCACAATCTTGCTCGAACAGAATTATCGATCGACCCAAAATATTTTGACCGCTGCCAATGCTGTTATTTCAAATAATGAGGGTCGTAAAGATAAGAACTTGTGGTCAGAGGAAGGCACTGGTGACCTGGTGACTGGCTATGTGGCTGAATCAGAGCATGATGAAGCCGAATTCGTTATCGGAGAGATTCGTCGCTTGCGCGATGAAGGACTGTCTAACCCCGGAGATACGGCTATTTTTTACCGTACAAATGCGCAGTCCCGTATCTTCGAAGAGACATTCTTGCGAGTAGCGATTCCATACAAAGTGATAGGCGGAGTCAGGTTCTACGAGCGCAAAGAGGTTAAAGATTTTCTAGGGTATTTACGGATCTTGGTGAACCCAGAAGATGAAGTTTCCTTACGTCGAATTATAAATACCCCTAAACGAGGTATCGGCGACAGAGCGCTAGATGTCATAGAACTGCATGCTGCCACTGTGGGCATTTCATTCTGGCGCGCGATGTGTGATGCTAAAAATGCCGAAGGAATCCCGTCCCGTTCGCTGATCGCGATTAATGATTTTATTCATTTGATTGACTCACTCCGGACTTTGGTTGAAGCCAATACAAAACCATCAATTATTGCTCAGGCCGTCCTCGAACAGACCGGACTACTTTCAGAACTCACCAATAGCAGCGATCCGCAAGACGAGGGTCGGATCGAAAACCTGCAAGAACTAGTTTCAGTTGCCACAGAATATGAGGAATCTGAAGTTGATGATGGTGAAGAAATTTCACTAGTTGGATTCCTAGAAGATGTCTCACTTGTTGCGGACTCTGATCAGATCCCTGATGGTGAAGATCATGGTGGTGTTGTCACGATGATGACCCTGCACACCGCAAAGGGATTGGAATTCCCCACCGTTTTCCTATCCGGAATGGAAGAAGGAATATTTCCTCACTCTCGAACTCTTGGTGAACGTTCTGAGATTGAAGAGGAACGTCGATTGGCATATGTAGGACTTACTCGTGCGCGCAAGCGACTTTATGTAAGTCGAGCCGAATATCGATCATCTTGGGGTGCGCCAACATACAACGCACCATCTCGTTTTCTTGCAGAAATTCCAGAGGGTGTTATCTCTTGGAATGAGAGCACGCCTTCGCTCAAACCTCGCTCCGCTACGCCACGGAGTTTTGGTCCGCCACCAAAGGCAACGGGTAAACGTGCCGAAAGTACGATGGTCCTTTCAGTGGGAGATCGTGTGTCACATGACACATTTGGCCTGGGCAAGGTGGTTTCAGTTGCCGGAGATGGTGATCGGGCTGAAGCGACCATTGATTTTGGCAGTACAGGAGAGAAGCGCCTGCTCTTGCGTTATGCGCCGGTCGAGAAGCTATAGCGGAGCAAAGTAAGATTCGGGAAGTTCTTAAGAAATCAATTAATGATCGGGGTAACGCGTGGATCTCTTTGAGTATCAAGCCAGAGATCTCTTTGAAGCACATAACATTCCAGTACTTGCCGGCGCCGTAGCTTCAACCGCTCACGATGCCGAGAGAGCGGCTGCTGCTATGGGTGGAAAAGTTGTCGTCAAAGCACAAGTAAAAGTTGGCGGCCGCGGAAAAGCTGGTGGCGTAAAACTTGCTGAAAATGCTGCTGATGCAAAGGTAAAAGCAGAAGCAATTCTTGGAATGGATATTAAGGGACATATCGTCCACCAGGTGATGATTGCGCAAGCGGCACCAATTGCAGAAGAGTATTACATGGCAATTTTGCTAGACCGTGCCAATCGTAATTTTTTGGTTATGGCTTCAGTTGCGGGCGGCATGGAGATCGAAGAAGTTGCGCACACACAACCTGAAAAATTAGCACGTGTTGGAATTGATCCCAATAGTGGTATTTCACGTGAACAAGCCCTTGCCATAGTTAAGGCTGGACAATTCCCGGACCTCGTTGTGAATGATGTAGCAGATGTACTCCTCTCATTGTGGGCAGCATTTGTGGCAGAAGATGCGACATTGATGGAGATTAATCCATTGGTCAAAACCGAAGATGGGCGCATTATTGCTCTTGATGGAAAAGTCACACTAGATGACAATGCAGAGTTCCGCCATCCTTCACACGAACTTTTAGTTGATCATGCTTCTGCGAATCCGCTTGAAGCAGCTGCGAAAGAAAAAGGTCTTAATTACGTGAAGCTTGATGGCGAAGTCGGGATTATCGGTAATGGTGCCGGTCTGGTTATGAGTACGTTAGATGTTGTTGCATACGCTGGCGAAAAATATGGTGTGAAGCCAGCAAACTTCTTGGACATCGGGGGCGGAGCATCTGCGCAAGTTATGGCCGATGGCCTCTCAATTATTTTGGGTGATACAGATGTGCGTAGCGTATTTGTTAATGTTTTTGGTGGAATAACCGCCTGCGATGCGGTTGCGAATGGAATCGTACAGGCGCTGGCTATGCTTGGTGACAAGGCCACTAAGCCGATTGTTGTTCGCCTAGATGGAAATAATGTATTGGAAGGTCGACGAATTTTGAATGAAGCGGCGCACCCATTGGTCCAACAGCTCGACACTATGGATGGTGCGGCTGCAAAGGCAGCAGAATTGGCGGCGAAGTAAATGGCAATTTTCATCAATAAAAATTCTAAAGTTTTAGTCCAAGGCATGACTGGTTCCGAAGGAACCAAGCACACAGGTCGAATGCTCAAATATGGGACCAATATTGTCGGCGGCGTTACGCCCGGCAAAGGTGGGCAATCTGTAGAGATAGAAGGAAAGTCTCTTCCTGTATTTAATACTGTTGCAGAGGCGATAGCTGCGACTGGTGCAAATGCGTCAGTGGTTTTCGTACCACCAAAATTTGCGAAGGCAGCTGTTATGGATGCCATCGATGCGGCCCTACCTTTGGTTGTTGTTATAACCGAAGGCATTCCAGTTCATGATGCTGCGGCGTTTTATGCCCACGCGGTTTCAAAAGGAAGTACGCGCTTGATCGGTCCAAACTGTCCGGGTTTAATAAGTCCGGGGCAATCTAATATTGGAATTATTCCTGGCGATATCACTGGTCCAGGACGAATTGGATTGGTTTCAAAATCTGGAACCCTNACCTATCAGATGATGTTCGAACTTCGAGATTTTGGGTTTAGTACAGCNGTAGGTATCGGTGGTGATCCGATNATTGGTACTACGCACATCGATTGTTTGCGCGCTTTCCAAGATGACCCAGATACAGATGCGATTGTCATGATCGGTGAAATNGGTGGCGATGCCGAAGAACGTGCTGCAGCATTCATCTCCGAATATGTCACCAAACCCGTTGTTGGTTATGTTGCAGGCTTTACTGCTCCAGAAGGAAAGACCATGGGACACGCTGGCGCGATNGTTTCTGGTTCTTCCGGAACCGCAGAAGCAAAGAAGGTTGCGTTAGAAGCAGCTGGAGTAAAAGTAGGAAAAACTCCTAGCGAAACCGCATCATTGATGCGGGCCATTCTNAACGGCTAAAAGATGATTGGACGCGCTCTGGGGGTTTCACTTCGACAAGCCCTTCGAAGCGCAGCTTTAACCTTTTTTCCGTTGACCTTTATCTCACTCTTTGCTTGGGCGACTGCAGGTAGTACTTCTGGCAATACAACAGACCCGATACGAGCAAGTGCATGGCTTTGGCTTGGCGCACATCTAATTCCTTTCTCTTTAAGTACCGGCAAATTATCAATCTTGCCGTTGCTTGCTGTTCTTCTCCCGATTTTTGCGCTGCGACGAAGTTTTCCTAAAGTTGAAGAAGGCTTCGCAAAACTTAATGGGGCAAGGTTATTTTTTGCTCTGTGGTATTCATTAATCGCTTTGGCAATGGCGCTTGCGTCCAGTAATCACAATGTAAAAGCTAATATTTATCTAGCACCAGTATTCGCATTTGTTATTGCTATTGCTTCAACGCTTAAGTTTCGGGTACAGAAGTTTCGGCATTTTTCTTTCGCTGTGTATTGCTTCTGCATATTAATGGGAGTAGGTGCCTTGGTATTTGCTCTCTCACTTGCGGCTCACTGGAGCGTTCTTAAGAGCATTGGAATAGTTATAGCCCCAGGCTTAGTAGGGGGCTTTCTCTTCCTAGCTATTCAATTGCTCTACCTCCCTAATATTGCCGTAATGACGGTTAGCTATTTGATGGGTTCTGGTTTCTCATTTGGAGCTCACTCTAAGATCACTGCAGATACATTCACTCTCAATCAAATACCTGCGATTCCAATTGTGAGTGGATTACCAACAGGTCGACATCCAATCCTTTCCTACGGAATTATTGCGATGGTAATTGTCTTTATCCTCTATTTCATTGAAGTGATCCGCAGCGAATCTGGATTTAGGGCCCGTCAGGTACGTGGCATAGGGGATGCCTTTCGATTCCTACTCTTCTTAGCCTTGCTCTCCTATCTTTCAGGTGGGGAACTCTTAACTCCAGCCCTTAACCCAGTGGGTGTACCTCTCTTAAAATTCATTTCCTATATAGGCTCGGCTCTAGCTGCAAGCGCTCTTGTAGTTCTTTATCTACCCGACCTGATCAAGAGAGTGGCAAAACGTGGCTAAGAGAATTCTTTTATTGGCATCAGGCAGAGGAACCCTTGCGAATGCAATATTGGAAGCTCAAAAATTGGGGCTGATAGAAGTCGATATCGTTGGTTTGATATCTGACAAAGATGCAAAAGTTTTGGATATTGCACGGTCATTTGGAGTACCAGAATTTTTGATTGAAGTCACGAGTGACCGCAAGGCGTGGGATCAAGAGATATTTGATCAATCGTTATTGCTCAAGCCCGACTTGGTTGTCAGCGTAGGTTTTATGCGAATTCTTGCGCCAGCATATGTCGAAGCATTCACAGTAATTAATACCCATCCATCTCTGTTGCCGTTATTCCCTGGTGCTCATGCGGTGCGAGATGCATTGGCTGCAGGTCAGACCCAGACTGGTTCAACGGTCCATAGGGTCGATGCGGGATTGGATACTGGTCCTGTAATTGCGCAGGTAGTAGTCCCAATAGAACCAACAGATGACGAGCCCAAGCTGCACGAACGCATTAAGATTGTCGAGCGTGCCCTTATTGTTGAAACTTTGGTTAAGTACGGACGAACAGGACTTTTGTGACTACTCGTAAACCCATTCGACGGGCTCTAATAAGTGTCTATGACAAGACTGGATTAGTTGACCTCGGGAAGAATTTGACTGCGGCTGGTGTCGAAATTCTTTCCACTGGATCCACGGCAAAAACATTGGCTGCTGCAGGGGTTCCGGTAATTGCGGTAGAGGATTACACCGGATTTCCGGAGATGATGGGTGGGCGCGTAAAGACTTTGCATCCGCGAATTCATGGTGGAATCTTGGCTGATCAAAATAATTCAGAGCACTTGGCGGCAATTGCTTCCCACGATATCGCTCCATTTGATTTGATCGTGATCAATTTGTATCCATTCACCCAAACTATTGCGAGTACCGAAGACTTTGCCGAATGTATTGAACAGATCGACATAGGTGGACCTTCAATGCTGCGAGGGGCAGCCAAGAACCATGGTTCTGTTGCGGTGATATCAAGCCCCGGTCAATACGAATTGCTTGGCGCTGCTATCAAGGCAGGCGGATTTACGCTCGAAGAACGCACTCGACTTGCAATGGAAACCTTTAGAACCACCGCAGAGTACGACATGGCTATTGCGACCTGGCTTGGTGATCGTCTGAATGTTGCGGATGAATGGAAAGCCGCAGTCTGGCATCGCATCGCATCGCTTCGATACGGTGAAAATCCACATCAAAGCGCCACCGCCTACAGTGTTGTGGGTATTACAACACCGGGTATCGCGCAATCTGTGCAGTTGCATGGCAAAGAGATGTCTTTCAACAATTACACAGATGCTGATGCCGCAATCAGAAGTGCATATGATCATGCAGAACCATGCGTAGCGATCATCAAACACTCCAATCCATGCGGGATTGCAACGGCGTCCACGATAGAAGCTGCATATGATTTGGCACACGCATGTGATCCGGTCTCTGCATTTGGCGGGGTAGTTGCCACAAATCGTCCAGTCTCCCTGACTATGGCGACAGCGCTATCAGAAGTCTTCACCGAAGTTGTCGTTGCACCCAGTTATGAAGATGGCGCTGTAGAGGTTCTTTCTAAGAAGCCGTCGATCCGAATTCTTACCTTGGCACATTATTCAAATCCAACGAGAGAGATTCGTCCAATTTCTGGTGGATTACTTGTGCAAGATAGCGATCTTGTTAGCGTTGCTGGTGATGTAGCTACCGGTTGGAAGCAAGTATCAGGTGGACCGGTATCTGCTGATGTTTTGAAAGATCTTCAGTTTGCTTGGCGCGCAGTTCGCGCAGTGAAGAGTAATGCAATTCTCTTGGCTCATAACGGCGCATCTGTCGGGGTAGGGATGGGTCAGGTCAATCGCGTCGATTCTGCAAAGCTTGCTGTTGCTCGTGCGGGTCAACGTTCTGTTGGATCAGTAGCATCTAGCGATGCCTTCTTCCCATTTGCAGATGGTCTCCAGATTCTCATTGATTCTGGGGTTGTAGCTGTCGTACAGCCTGGTGGAAGTGTTCGTGACGAAGAAGTTATCGCCGCGGCAAAAGCCGCAGGAATCGCCATGTTTTTCACAGGCGTACGTCATTTCTCACACGCATAATTCTTACTTCTGCTAAATCGAGTTAGACTTAACACATGAGCGCACAGATCCTGGATGGAAAAGAGACTGCAAGAATAATTAAAGCAGAGTTAGCTGCTCGAGTCTTACCCATGAGAATCAAGCCAGGATTGGGTACCGTCCTTGTCGGTGACGACCCAGGATCGCATTCATACGTTGGCGGTAAACACAAGGATTGCGCCGAAGTCGGTATCGCCTCCATCCGTATCGACTTGCCTGCTACCGCAACTCAAGCCGATGTTTTAGCGGCGATCAAAGATCTTAATAATTCGAAGGAGTGCACGGGATATATTGTGCAGTTGCCATTACCAAAAGGAGTATCCGCTAATCTTATTTTAGAGAGCATTGATCCAGATAAAGATGCGGATGGATTGCATCCACTCAACCTTGGAAAACTTGTGATTGGTGAACGAGCTCCATTGCCATGTACGCCTCGTGGCATTATCGAACTCTTACACCGTTATAACATCACTACGAAAGGTGCAGAGATTGTGATTATGGGACGCGGGCTAACGGTTGGCCGGCCACTTTCTTTGTTGCTGACTCGCAAAGGTGATGATGCTACGGTGACAATCACGCACACCGCTACCAAGGATGTTGCATTTCATACCAAGCGCGCAGATATCATTATTGCGGCGGTCGGCAATGCTCATTTGTTAAAACCAGATATGGTCAAACCTGGCGCAACTGTTATGGATGTTGGAATCACACGAACTGATGCTGGGCTCTTGGGGGATATTCACCCCGGAGTAGCAGAAGTTGCTTCATTTTTAGCTCCTATGCCTGGTGGCGTAGGACCAATGACGCGCGCGATGCTCATCTCGAATGTTGTAGAAATGGCGGAACGTGCTAACAACGCTCGGTAGTAAATTGCCGCGCCTCAAAGGTTCACAGATCCTTTGGCTGCGGCTCTCACTAGTACTCGTTGTAATCGGCGTCACACTTGGAATTTTTAGCGCGGTACGAACATCTTCACTTTTTATATCGGTGGGAGGCGCTATTTACGCGTATTCGACCTATACCCACTCGGAAAAGAAGAGGAATATGGAATTGATCGTCCCTATAGTTCTATGCATCCTTCTATTTGTCGTGTCTTTGACCCTGCCTCACGCAAAGTAGGATTGGGCTAGTTCACTTCCAGGGGGTTTTATGAGCAGGTCTGGCAAAGTCACGGTCGTAGGTAGCGGTTTTTATGGTTCGACTACCGCACTTCGTTTAGCAGAATATGACATTTTCGACACTGTAGTACTTACAGATATCGTTGAAGGAAAGCCAGAAGGTTTGGCACTAGATATGAATCAATCCCGCTCTATCGAAGGTTTTGAAACCAAAATAATCGGTGCAACAACTACGCCAGAAGGCGGCGGATACGAAGCCACAGCTAATTCTGATGTCGTAGTTATAACTGCTGGATTACCTCGTAAGCCAGGAATGTCTCGCATGGATCTCATCGGAGTCAATGCCGGAATTGTTCGCGGAGTTGCCGAAAATATTGCGAAGCATTCGCCTAAGGCTGTCATCATCGTGGTCTCTAATCCACTCGATGAGATGACGGCGCTCGCTCAACTTGCAACCGGATTTCCACATCACCAAGTAATGGGTCAAGCCGGAATGCTTGATACGGCTCGCTTTACAAATTTTGTTGCAGAGAAGTTGGCTGTACCCGTCAACTCCGTCAAAACTCTTACTCTTGGTTCTCATGGTGACACCATGGTTCCAGTCCCAAGCCATTGCACGGTCAATGGCCAGCCTTTGACATCACTCCTTTCGCAATCAGATATTGACGAGCTTGTAGATCGCACTCGCAATGGTGGCGCAGAAGTAGTCGCACTTTTGAAAACAGGCTCTGCTTATTACGCGCCATCTGCAGCAGCGGCCCGCATGGCAAAAGCGGTAATAGAAGATTCTGGCGCAATCATGCCGGTATGCGCCTGGGTTGATGGCCAATACGGGATCAACGGGGTTTATCTTGGAGTTGAAGCCAAGATTGGACGCACTGGCGTGAAAGAAGTTGTCGAAACCAAGCTGACAGAGATTGAGGTTTCGGCCTTGAAGGCTGCCGCAGAAGCGGTTCGCGCCAAGCAGAGTGATGTAAAGGACCTGTAATGAATAAGATTAAAGTCGAAGGTACCGTCGTCGAATTAGATGGCGATGAGATGACTCGGATTATCTGGCAGTTCATCAAGGACAAATTGATCCTTCCGTATTTAGATGTAAATCTTGAGTATTACGACCTCAGCATCGAAAATCGAGATGCTACTAATGATCAGGTCACCATCGATTCCGCACATGCCATTCAAAAGCATGGCGTTGGGGTTAAGTGCGCAACGATTACACCTGACGAAGCACGCGTTGAAGAATTTGGTCTTAAGAAGATGTGGAAGTCCCCAAACGGAACCGTCAGAAATATCTTGGGTGGAGTTATTTTCCGTGAACCAATCATCATTTCTAATGTTCCGCGTCTAGTCCCACATTGGACCAAGCCGATAGTGATTGGTCGTCACGCATTTGGGGATCAATATCGTGCTACAGATTTTCGAGTACCCGGAAAGGGGACTTTAACAATCAGCTTTGTTCCAGAAGGTGGCGGCGAAAAGATCGAGCACGAAGTCTTTAACTTTCCTGGTTCGGGCATAGCGATGGCCATGTACAACTTGGACGATTCAATTCGTGACTTTGCACGCGCCTCCCTTAATTACGGTTTGCTTCGCAAATTCCCGGTTTATCTTTCCACCAAGAACACTATCTTGAAGGCTTACGATGGACGCTTTAAAGATATATTCGCAGAGATTTTTGAAGCCGAGTTTAAAGAGAAGTTTGCCGAAGCGGGAATTTGGTATGAACACCGTTTGATTGATGACATGGTAGCAATGTCACTTCGTATGGATGGCGGATATGTCTGGGCTTGCAAAAACTATGATGGCGATGTTCAATCAGATACTGTCGCACAAGGCTACGGATCACTTGGACTTATGACTTCGGTCTTGATGACTCCAGATGGAAAGACTGTTGAATCAGAAGCTGCTCACGGCACTGTGACTCGCCACTATCGTGATCACCAAGCTGGCAAGCAGACTTCTACTAATCCAATCGCTTCTATCTTTGCTTGGACACAAGGGCTTTCTCATCGCGCCAAACTAGATAACAATCCAGCGCTAGCCCAGTTCTCTAAGACATTAGAAGAAGTGTGTGTGAAGACAGTTGAATCCGGAAAAATGACCAAGGATTTGGCTCTTCTGATCTCAAAGGATGCTCCGTGGCTTAATACCCAAGATTTCTTAGCTGCTATTGACCTGAACCTGCAGAAAGCGCTTGCATAGTAGGTATTTCTTTAATAAAAAACCCCGGTCAATGATGACCGGGGTTTTTTATTTCTTCTTTACTTCTTTATGCGCTCTCCGCTGACTGAATCAAAGAGGTGGATGGCAGCTGGATTTGCCTGGACCGTGACGGTTTGTCCCGCCTTCGGTGGATTCTTTGGATCCCAGCGAACAATTACTTGTGCACCTTCGTCTGTTGCGTTAGCAAACTTCACCGAAGGATCAACTGGACGTCCATAAACGAACGCGTCAGAACCGAGCTCTTCCACGACTTCTACAAGCACATCAAAACCGGTTGAAGCTGGTGTAAAGCCTTCTGGGCGTACACCTACGGTTACTGACGAACCTACAGAAGCAGGAACATCAATCTTGTAGTTTCCAAGATTTGCCTTGCCACCAGATACTGGAGCGGTCAAGAGGTTCATGGCTGGTGAGCCAATGAAGCCAGCAACGAAAGCATTGACAGGTGAGTCATAAAGATTGCGAGGTGTATCAACTTGCTGTAGCAGGCCGTCCTTCAGAACTGCCACGCGATCACCCATGGTCATAGCTTCAACCTGGTCGTGTGTTACATAAACAGTTGTGATTCCCAATCGACGTTGTAGCGCTGCGATTTGGGTACGAGTTGCTACGCGCAACTTTGCATCAAGGTTTGATAGTGGCTCATCCATCAAGAACACCTGAGGCTCACGAACAATCGCGCGACCCATTGCAACACGCTGACGTTGTCCGCCAGAGAGCGCCTTTGGTTTGCGGTCTAAATATGGCTCAAGGTCCAAGAGTTTTGCGGCTTCAAGAACGCGACGATCGCGCTCTGACTTATCTACGCCAGCAATCTTGAGCGCGAAGCCCATATTTTCTGCAACCGACATGTGCGGATAAAGAGCGTAAGACTGGAATACCATCGCGATATCGCGATCCTTTGGTGCAACGTCAGTGACATCACGATCACCAATTCGAATCGAACCGTTATCGACTTCTTCAAGTCCGGCGAGCATGCGAAGTGATGTTGACTTACCGCAACCAGATGGTCCAACCAAGACGAGGAATTCGCCATCGTTGACGGTGAGATTTAATTTATCTACTGCCGGCTTAGTTGTGCCGGGATAAATACGTGATGCGTTTTCGAATACTACGGATGCCATTACAGGTGACTCCTTCTCCGGGCAGGTACGTGCCCGACGATCCTAAGGATGAAGGTAAAACGCCTGCCGACGGGAGCCTGCAGGTGGGTAAAGGTTATAGGTGGTGGGCAAAAAGGGAAACTAGTAGCGCCTGAGAATTTTGGGCTCAGGTGTTGCCTTGGCGATACCCTTACGACTATGGAGCCCAACCCCCCGATCGGCAGTACTGGCCAGCTGATACTTGATCTCTTTTTGGTCCTCCTTTTTATCATCGTGGCCGGCCTCTTTGTAGCAGCAGAAATCGCCCTCATCTCTCTTCGCGAGTCCCAACTCCGCCAGATGGAGGCGAGCGGGGGGAAGGTCCGCCGAACCGAACGTCTGGCTCGCCTAGCTCGTCTGACCAAGAACCCCAATCGGTTCCTGGCTGCGGCGCAGGTGGGAGTCACTTTCTGTGGTTTCCTATCTGCGGCTGTTGGATCCGAGCGGCTTGGTACAGGATTCGTTATTCCAATCCTTGAACGCTGGGGAGCTTCCCATTCTCTGAGCACCGGGATTTCCCTGGTCTTTCTGACAATAGTCATTGCTTACATCTCCCTTGTCTTTGGAGAATTGGTACCGAAGCGACTTGCTCTCTACCGCACTGAAAAAATTGCGCTGGCTGCTGCACCGACGATCGATCGAATTGCACAAGTATTTCGTCCCGTAATTTGGTTGCTCTCTAAATCAACCGATACGATCGTTAAAATATTTGGAGTACGCCCCCAAGAAGTACGAAGTGAAATATCTGAAGCAGAACTCCTCGACTTGGTCACGGGTCATGCTGCTCTATCTGATGAAGAGCGAGATATCGTCGAAGATGTCTTTAATACTGGCGACCTTTCACTCCATGAAATTATGGTTCCTAGAACCGAGGTAGATTTTATGGATGTTGGATTGACCCTGACCGAAGCCAAGAATCTTGCAGCAAAGACGGTTCATAGTCGCTATCCAGTCACGCGTGGTTCTAGCGATGAAGTTATTGGATTCTTGCATGTGCGAGATCTATTGAACTTGCGTGAAGAAGATATGAACAAGACGCTGATGGAGATAATGCGCCCAATAATTTTCTTACCAGGAACAAAAGGTGTCTTACCCGCACTGACAGAGATGCGAGTTAAACGGTCTCATTTGGCGATTGTTCTAGATGAATATGGTGGGACTGACGGCATTGTGACGCTTGAGGATATCGTGGAGTGTTTTATTGGAGATATTCACGACGAATATGACACAGCGGAGCAAGAAGTCATGGCTCGAGCACGCTCTGGTGATTTTGAGGTTGATTCCCTTATCTCCCTTGAAGACCTCAAAGAGCAGACGGGGATCAATATTCCTAGCGGACCCTACGAGACTGTAGGCGGATTTGTTATGCACTCGCTGGGTCGCCTGGCTGAACCACACGATGTCATTAATACCCCAACTGCTCGGATAACCGTCCTAAATCTAGAAGGAAAACGCGCCGGTCAATTATTGATCTCGCGGTTGGAATGGGAAGATAGCTCCCATGAATAAGCCACGGGTACTTTCGGGAATTCAGCCCACGAATGGCTCTTTTCATCTGGGTAACTACCTAGGTGCAGTCAAGCAATGGGTAGAACTTCAAGAAAGTCATGATGCTTTCTATTGTGTCGTTGATTTGCATGCGCTTACCTCTTCGCCAGATCCCAAGGAGCTTCGTAAGAACACTTTGACTTCTGTTGCACAATTATTGGCATTGGGATTGAATCCAGACCATTGCACACTCTTTGTTCAGTCACATATACCTGCACATAATCAATTGGCTTGGGTAATGGAATGTATGACGGGTATGGGTGAGGCTAGTCGCATGACCCAATTTAAAGATAAGTCACAGAAGACTGGCACCGACCGAATTGGAGTTGGAGTATTTACCTATCCGATGTTGATGGCTGCCGACATCTTGCTATATCAGGCGGATCAAGTTCCGGTGGGCGAGGACCAACGTCAACATATTGAACTGACTCGTGATTTGGCCGAACGGTTTAATGCAACCTATGGGAAGACTTTGACTATTCCAGAAGGTTACATTCTCAAATCAGGTGCGAAAATTTATGACTTGCAGGATCCATCGTCGAAGATGAGTAAATCAACCGAATCCTTATCTGGATTAATCGAAATTCTTGATACGCCAGAGGTCAACACCAAGAAGATAAAGAGTGCAATAACGGACACCGGTCGTGAAATTAAATTTGATGCCCAAGAAAAACCTGGCATCTCCAACCTGCTAACTATTTTCTCTGCTCTCTCAGGCAAGCCAGTTGCCCACATTGAGAAAGATTTTGAAGGGAAAGGCTATGGCGACTTCAAGGCCGCTGTTGCAGAAGTAGTCGTCGAATATTTGCGCCCGGTGCGAGCCAAGGCACTTGAATTGCTTGATGACCCGACCCACTTATCTAAGATTCTTCATGCCGGCGCAGAAAAGGCCGCTGTGGTCGCAGATAAGACAGTTGCTGATGTTTATGAACGAATTGGTCTTATTCCCCGTGCGTAAATTAGGTGCGTGCCTTTTAGCACTTGCCTTGATCGTACCTGCGACTTCGGTCCAAGCGACAAACCCAATACGAATCGCTATTGCCTATGACCTTGGCGGACGTGGCGATCATGGAATTAATGATGCTGTGGCGGTTGGAGTAGACGCCATTAAAAAGAAATTTGGACTGACATCACTGGATGTCCGAGAGATGGTCACAAATGGATCCGAATCTGATCGCGAGAAGCGGTTACAGTTTTTAGCGGATGCAAATTATGCATTAGTGATTGCAGTCGGAAGCGCATATGCCAAGGCGGTAAATGTTGTCTGCTTGGCTAATCCAAATACGCAGTTTGCCATCATTAACGATTCATCTGTCGCAAACCTCAATGTCAGCAATATGACATTCCAGAATTCTGACGGAGCTTATTTAGCTGGGGTCTTAGCTGGTGCTGCCACTAAGAGCAACAAAGTTGGATTCATTGGACCAGTTGCGTTGGCCAATATATATGCAGACTTTCAACTGGGAGTCGCTTCTGTTAAGCCAAAGGCAATCACGTATAGTCAGATTTCGGACTATGTTTCTGCGAAAGATGTACAAAGTCTTAGTACCCGAGGAGCGGATGTAATCTTCTCGGAGTGGTCCACAACTAGTGACGTCCAGGATTCGTTCGCAACGCTCTCCACGAAGCAGCACCCCCTGTATTTAATCGGAGTATCACCTGATCAATATTTTCTCTTAAATAAAAATGGCCAGAAGTTTTTGCTTGGCGCAGTGACAAGGAGATTGGATTTGGCAACGGAAGATGTCATGATTGCTGCGCTCCACTCGGTCACAATTGAGGATGTGCTGGATCCAAATCTTGGAATCTTTGGGCAGCTTTATAGTGTTAAATCAGGGGGCGAATCAATGGCTCTAACGAATTTGGGTTCGGCCTATTCCAAACCAGTGGCCATTGCCATAAAAGCGCTAAAAGCAGGAAAGATAAAACTTAGTAATTAATCATCAATAACGCAGAGCATTTGGCCGCTTGAAACCGTCTGCCCAACACCAATGCCCAATTGAGCAATTATGCCTGCCTTGGGTGCAATTAGTGCCTGTTCCATCTTCATTGCTTCTAATACAACGATCAGATCTCCTGCTTGAACCCTGTCCCCATTTGCCTTGAGAATCTTTACTACCGTGCCTTGCATAGGGCTATTGATTGAATTTCCAGAATTTTTTGCAACACTATTGCTCTTAATTTTATGTCGCTTTTCGGCAGGCGCTTGTGAATGGAGAACAACTTCAAAGCGATGTCCGTTGACTTCTGCGATGACTTTTTGAGATGCAATTTTTGATGCTGCTACTTCTTCCTTATACGAGAAAGCAGGAATCTGGTTATCAAATTCGTTTTCGATATAACTTGTATAAACCTTGAAATCTTCGGTGTAATTTGGATCTTCGACAATTGCCCGATGGAATGGCAGAGCGGTTGCCAAACCACCGATCTCAAATTCTCGTAGCGCACGGCGGGCTCGTTCGATAGCTTCTTTACGTGTCGCACCAGTGATGATCAACTTTGCAAGTAATGAGTCAAAGTGAGATCCAATCGTATGCCCATGATCAAAGCCGGCATCGATTCGGATGCCTGGTCCTGAAGGAACTTCCCATTTGGTGATCGTTCCTAGTGAAGGAAGGAAACCATTTCCGGGGTCTTCGCCGTTGATCCGAAATTCGATACTGTGACCACGAATAACTGGGTCAACCGGACTTATTGCTTCACCGGATGCAATCTTGAGTTGTTCGCGTACNAGATCTAGNCCCGTAACTTCCTCACTGACGGTGTGCTCTACCTGCAAGCGGGTATTTACTTCTAGAAACGAAATAGTTCCGTCTTTACCGACCAAGAATTCGCAGGTCCCGGCTCCTACATACCCGACTTCGAGCATGATGGCCTTTGAAGAGTCGTATAGTTGTTTCGTCTGAGCTTGCGTCAAAAATGGGGCAGGAGCTTCTTCGACCAGCTTTTGGTGGCGACGTTGTAACGAGCAGTCGCGGGTACTGACCACAATGGCGTTTCCGTGCATATCAACGAGACACTGGGTTTCTACATGCCGAGGCTTGTCTAAATAGCGCTCAACAAAACATTCTCCGCGACCGAAGCCAGCGATGGCCTCACGAACTGCAGAGGCAAATAATTCTGGAATCTCTTCCATAGTGAAAGCAACCTTCAGGCCACGACCACCACCACCATGTGCTGCCTTGATTGCTACGGGTAGCCCATGTTCTTTAGCAAATGCAATAACTTCATCCGGGGAATCGACGGGATCTGCAGTTCCTGCGACCAGTGGCGCTCCAACTTTTGCGGCAATTTTTCTCGCAGAAACCTTGTCTCCGAGTTCGCGAATTGCTGCTGGTGGCGGTCCTATCCAAATAAGTCCCGCATCAATGACTCGTTGCGCAAATTCTGCATTCTCTGAAAGGAAACCATAACCTGGGTGTACAGCATCGGCACCAGATTCTTTTGCGATCGCCAAAATCTTGGCTTGATCTAAATATGTTTCTGCTGCAGACAATCCATTGAGCGCAAATGCTTCATCAGCGGTTGCTACGTGTAACGAATTACGGTCTTCATCTGAATATAAAGCGATGCTTTTGACACCATGGTCGCGACAAGCGCGAGCAACACGAACCGCGATTTCACCTCGGTTTGCGATCAAAACAGAGGAAATCTTTTTGGCAGGTGTTTTAGTCATTTAGATCGATGCCTTTACTGGTGCAATGTCGGACCATTCGAGTCCTAAGTTGATCGTGATCTTGCGTAACGTTGGTAGTGAAAGTCCGATAATCCCGCTCGGGTCGCCTTCGATATGAGTAATAAATGGTGCGCTTTTGCCGTCAAGAGTAAATCCACCGGCGACTTCCAGCGGCTCACCGCTATCTACGTAATCTTGGATCTCTCGGTCAGTCATTTTTGCAAAGGTAACTTTTGAGGTAGAAATATCAGAAACTTCGATGCCTTGGTCGGTGTCTATGACGCTGTGGCCCGTATGCAAATAGCCACTGTTTCCACTCAATAGATGAGCGCGCGCGATCGCATTTTCGCGCGTACCGGGCTTGCCCAGCGATTCTCCGTTAAACTCGAAAGTGGAGTCACATCCAATAATCAAGGAATTGGTTAGTTCTGGCGAATTCTTATGGACCGTGTGCGCCTTAAGTATTGCTAATGCGATCACCAAGTCTGCGGGAGAGAGCGCAAGTAGTTCTGGAGTTTCTTCATCGACCCCGCTTACACGGATTATTGGCTGTATTCCGATCGATTCGAGCAGACGTTTGCGCGATGGCGAGGCGGAGGCAAGAACAATTTCTTTGCTCATGAGGGAGTAGTCCCAAATTTACGGGGAAGTGAATTGGCGATCTTTAATCGAGCCCAGGCGCTGCGATATTTAGCGGGTGGGTTAGAACTTCGTTCAATTTCATCGACCGCGCGTGACAAAGCGAGGAGTTCGCCTGGAGTTGGCGTTCCTGCAAGGATTGTAAATCCAAGTTTGCGGAACTCTCGAGGGAAATCATTTTGTGGCATTACAGTGGAATATTTCCGTGCTTGCGAGTGGGTAGATCTACTCGCTTATTTGCCAACGCGCGAAGCGCCTTGGTGATCTGCTGACGGGTTGTGTGGGGTTCGATAACTCCATCAATAAATCCACGATCGGCAGCGATATAAGGATTCAGCAGCGCATCTTCGTATTCGGCAATCAGTTCTGGAGCACGCTCTGGTTTTTCGGCAATATCTTTTCGGTGCAGAATATTTACGGCGCCTTGCGCACCCATAACTGCGATTTGGGCGGTAGGCCAGGCCAAGTTTATATCTGCACCTAAGTGCTTGGATCCCATAACAATATAAGCGCCACCATAAGCCTTACGGGTAATCACAGTCACCAAGGGAACCGAAGCTTCACCATAGGCATAAAGTAATTTGGCGCCACGACGAATGATGCCGTTCCACTCTTGTTCGGTGCCGGGCAGGAATCCAGGAACATCCACCAGTGTGACTACCGGGATACCAAATGCATCACAGGTACGCACAAAGCGCGCAGCTTTTTCAGATGCATCAATATCTAAAGTGCCGGCGAAGTTCTGTGGCTGGTTCGCGATGATTCCCACCGAATGTCCTTCGATCCGACCGAAGCCAACCAAAATGTTTGGGGCAAAGAGCGCATGAACTTCTAGGAAATCTGCTTCATCCAAGATTGCTTCCACCAAGATACGCATGTCATATGGCTTGTTGGGATTATCTGGGATTAATGAATCAAGAGCGCGATCTGATGGACCAATATCACTTGACTCTGTTGCTCGAAGTACCGGTGCATTATCCAAATTATTGCTCGGTAAGAACGATAAGAGCGCCTTAACATATTTGAGCGCATCATCTTCAGTATCTGCAAGATAATGAGAGTTACCGGTCTTGGAATTATGGGTTAAGGCGCCACCAAGATCTTCCATACCCACTTCTTCGCCAGTGACAGCTTTGATGACATCAGGTCCCGTAATAAACATATGAGATGTTTCGTTCACCATGATCGTAAAATCGGTAATGGCGGGTGAATACACGGCGCCACCTGCGCAAGGCCCAAGGATGACCGATATCTGAGGGATGACTCCTGATGAGCGCACATTGCGCCTAAAGATCTCGCCATATTGGCTGAGTGAAGCAACACCCTCTTGAATACGAGCGCCACCGGAATCGTTGAGTCCGATCATTGGAATCCCGCTCTTAAGAGCAAAATCCATAACCTTCACAATCTTTTTACCCATCGTCTCGCCGAGCGATCCGCCAAATATCATGAAATCTTGTGATGAAATCGCAACGGTACGACCATCGATGGTGCCATAACCGGTAATTACTCCGTCGCCATCTGGATGTGACTTATCCATTCCAAAATTATCAGAATGATGCGTAGAGAAAGCATCGAACTCTACAAATGATCCGTCGTCGAGTAACTTCATTACTCGTTCGCGCGCAGTGTATTTACCAGCAGCATGGCGCTTGTCTATCGCGGCAGGCGATCCACTTTGGGCTGCGCTTTCAAGGCGCGCCTTTAATTCATTGATCTTTCCGGCAGTAGTATTTCTCGCATCAGTCACATCCACACTTTACTAGTGAAGCGGGTATCTGTGATACGGGCAGTCCTTAATGAGGCGAAGATTTCTGATGCGTTGACTTCGGATTACTGGCGGGTACGCGTAATTAATCAGACCACTTCCACACAAGATGAGTTGAAAAACGAACTCGTCAGTAACGGGGATTGTGTTGTTACCGAATTTCAAAGTGCGGGTCGTGGACG
>TBL_comb48_EPIDRAFT_1000392_pt1 | contig 34759 bp, 34 predicted proteins | sample TroBogEpilimnion_37_FD_10681 | JGI IMG/M metagenome (IMG submission 10681) | reverse complement strand
CATCATCTGCATGCACCCTTGGTGCTGCAGGCGCTGCAAGCCGGTAGACAGGTGTTCGTGGAGAAGCCACTGTGCCTGACTCGCGATGAACTGACAAAGATCGACGCCGCCATTCTCGAATCAAAGGGCGGCGTTATGGTAGGCTTCAATCGGCGCTTTGCTCCAGCGACGGTGGCGATGATGGAGCTATTGAAAACGGTCTCAGGTCCAAAAACCCTGGCCTTTCAAGTGAATGCAGGCGTGCTCGCGCCGGATCACTGGTATGCGAATGTCGCCGAAAGCGGTGGGCGTGTGCTGGGAGAGGCCTGTCACTTCTTCGACTTCGCCTGCCATGTCCTCGGCAAACCGGTGAAGGTCACAGCGCAGACTGTGGGTCGGCCGAAAGTGCCGGATTCAGTCACGGCGCAGATCGAGTTTGCAGGAGGATCATCCGCGCAGGTGATTTACTCAGCGGAAGGCGACTCGGCCTTTCCGAAGGAAACATTCCGTGTATTCGCTAGCGGTCTGGTCTGTGAGTGCGAGAACTTCATGAAGCTGTCGATTTTCAAACAGCGCAAAGTGACCGTGAAAAAATTTACCTCAAAAGGGCACGCTGAAGAAATGGCAGCGTGGCTGGCCTTCCTCAAGCACGGAGCGGTGCACCCGCTGCCCTATGAACAGGCGCGACAAAGCATGCACCTGACGTTTGCCGTGCTGGAATCGATTCGTGAAGGGCGAGGCATCGAACTGTGATGGATTTGGGCTGGTACATGCAGCGGCTTCGCGCGATGAGCGTGAGCGAGATTGGTCGTCGCGTGACCGAGCGTCTGGGACGGCGTAGCGAGATTTCGCATCTCCGGGGCATCTCCCGCAAGCCATGGGACGGCACATTCACGGATTTCCCCAAGCTGCCCTGGCGCGAACGTGTGCCGCCCGAGCTGCGCAAACAACTGGCCGCAGATGCGGAAAAGTTGATGCGGGGCGAGTGGGAGCTGTTTGGCTGGAAGAATGTCGAAGTGGGTGCTCCACCGTGCTGGCACCGCGATGCAACATTGGGTGTCGTGATTGATCCCGACATTCCCGCGCGAAAGTTGGATCATCGCCACCTGGAACACGAAGCCGACGCACGGGCCATCTGGGAGATCAATCGCTGGAGTGAAATGACGCGCATGGCGATGCACAGCGCGCTCAATGGCGATGTGCATGCGATCCGTGTTTCTCAGCTCTGGCTGGAGGACTGGTGCGACCGCAACGCACCGGGCCAGGGCATCAATTGGACGAGTCCCCTTGAGGCGGGCTTGCGGCTGATGAACTTCTGCTGGTTCGATGCATTGGTGCGCGGCTGCAATGATCCTGAACTGGCTCGTAGGCAGGATGAACTGACCGCCCGCATCGTTCCCACCCATGCGTGGTGGATCTGGCGTCGCAGATCGTTCGGCTCATCAGCAAACAATCATCTCATCGGCGAATTGAGCGCGCTTGTGATGGCAATCGTACGCTGGCCGGCACTGACAACCATGATCTGCCCGCTACCGCAGGTGGTGAAGTTGCTTGAGCGCGAGATTTTGCAGCAGTTCGCCACCGATGGTGGCAACAAAGAGCAGGCACTTCATTACCATCTGTTTGCCTGGGAAATGTGCTGGCACGCAGGCACGGCGGCGGGTGGGTTTCAGACGGAAGTGCTGGAGCGCCTGACTCAGGCCGCTCAGTACTTCGTGGATGTGGTCGAAGCACCGGAGTCCTGGGACTTTGGCGACTCCGATGACGCCCAGGTGCTACCCTTACCACTGAAACGCTCGAATGCGGCAGCGGAATTTCGCGGCTGGCTGATGAATAGAGCGGACGGTGCGGTACTGCGTTTCTGGCTGGGCGAGCCGCCCAAGGGCGTGAAAGCGGCGATGCGCAGCAAGTGGCTGACACATGAGCCAAGCGGTCAGGCCATTTGGCGCGATGCGCGCTGGACGGTGAGAGCAGATGCCTCGCCCCTCGGGCTGGGCAGTATGGCGGCGCATGGTCATCTGGATGCCCTGCATGTGTCGTTGTGGTTCGAGCAGCATGCGCTCATCATTGATCCTGGCACCGGCGCTTATTATGGAAACCCGGCATTGCGGGCGCGACTGGCTTCATGGGAGGCACACAATGGCCCTGTGCCGGTCACCGGCCGCTCTACGCCGCAGCGCATGGGGGCGTTTTTGTGGGCCAGACATCATGCCAAACCAGAACTCCAGATCAGCGGAGACATCTGCGTGATGAGCTTCGCATGTGGCAGTCATCGGACACAGCGTGCGGTGCATGCTGCACAGGATTATGTGGAGATCTGCGATGATGTCGGCCTTGAAACCTCGCATGTGGTCACGTGGCAGTTGGCACCGGGCTGGCGCGTCGAGCAGGAGCGCAAGAACGGCTTCGTCTGTCGTCATGCCGAATCCATTCCCGTGCATGCGACGCTGAACGGCGACAGCATGGAGCAGTGGGAGATCGTGGAATGCGAAGCTTCACCGCACTTCCGTGAACTGGTGACGACGCAAGCAGTAAAGGTCACCTTTCGTGGCACGCTGACGACGATCTGGCGCAAGGCCGGGTGATATAGCATCTCATCAAAAAAACAAAAAGGGCGCGGGAGAATCTCCCGCGCCCTTTTTGTTTTCAGTTCATGGCTTCAACTCCACCGCCTTGTAGCAGCGATGGTCGAGCAAGGATGGCAACAATCCTTTGACTTCGGGACGCATCAGATAGGAATGCGTGTACCAATAGACCGGCAGCATAGGGGCTTCGTTGAGCAGGATGGTTTCGGCCTCGCTGAGGAGTTGCAGACGTTTGGCCACATCCGCTTCACGGAAGCTTTGGTGGATCAGTTCGTCATAGCGTTGGCTGCCCCAGCCGGTGTTGTTGTTGCCGTCGCCAGTCTGCCAGATGGTGAGGAAGGTTGAGGGATCGAGGTAGTCCCCCACCCAGGCAAAGCGGGCGATGGAGTAATCAAACCTGCGCTGGGATTCGAGATAGACCCCCCAGTCCTGGTTCAACACGCCCGCAGGAATATGGAGGTGTTCCTTCCACATGGCCTGCACTGCCTCGGCGAGCGCACGATGAGCCTCACTGGTATTGATGAGGATGTCGAAGGGTGGAAAACCTTTGCCATCAGGAAAGCCAGCCTCGGCCAGGAGCCGCCGCGCCTCGGTGGGATCAAAGCGCATGATGTTAGGCACATGGTAAGCCGGGGTGCAACCTGGAGGCGTGAGGCCTGTGGCCGGCTGCTGACCGGCACGCAGAATGTTGCGCGTGATGCTTTCACGGTCGATCGCCAGGGCCAGCGCGCGCCGCACCAGCGGATTGTCGAAGGGCTTTTTCGTGGTGTTGCAGCGGTACATGTACACGCTGAGCAGCGGGTCGTTGTGATAGAACGGCGACTTGCTTTCACGATAGGAAGGGATCTTGGACAGCGGCATTGTCAGCGTGACATGGAGCTGGCCGTCGTGAAAGGCGCGCTCTTCGGTGGTGTCGCTGGAAATGGGGAGGAAGATGATGCCGTTGAGCTTGACTGCGGCGGCGTCCCAGTAATGCGGGTTCCGTTCGACTTGGAGGGCCTGGTTGACCTCCCAGCTTTTGAGTTTGAAGGGGCCGTTGCAGACCATGTTCGCAGGACGGGTCCAGCGGGTGTTGCGATCAGTCATCTTGCCAAATTTTTCGATGGCATGCTTTGGCAGAGGGAACCACGAATAGTGTTTGACCATACTCGGCATATAAGGAGCCGGGCCTTTTAGCGTGATCTGCAAAGTGAGCGGATCGAGCGCCTTCACGCCGACTTGGGAGAAATCCTTGATCTTGCCGGTGTGGAACTCCTCGGCGTTGAGCATGGGGTAGAGCATGCTCGCGTAATCAGCGCCGAGCTGCGCGGTGAGGATGCGCTGGTACGAGTAGAGAAAATCAGCGGCAGTGAGCGGCTTGCCATCGCTCCATTTGCCCTGGGGCTGAAGTTTGAAAGTCCAGACGGTGAATTGGTCGGAGGTCCATGAGGCCGCAGCTCCGGGTGCGTCACCATCAGGGTTGCCCGGTGCCGGGGCGATGAGGCCTTCGAACAAGGAATGGAAGATCAGGTGCTCCGGCTGACCGCTGGCCAGATGAGGATCAAGCGTGGCCGGTTCGCTGCCATTGCCTGCTAAAAGAATGCCAGCGCGATTGGCCACCTCGACACGCGTGGGCCGGTGGGTACGCATGTGATGAAACCACGCGATGCCGCCGCAGAAGAGAGTGAAAATGAGAGCACGGTAAATCCAGCGCATGCCCAAACATGACACGAGGCATGTCACTCGTGCAACGAGGCATCAATAAAACGGCCCCGCCAGTGGATGGCGGGGCCGCGTGGAGAAGGGGGGATTCAGAGGCTGGTGTTACCGCCTGTCGAAACCGTGATGGTGATGGTGGCCGTACCCGTATCCATAGCCGGGATTGCAGCCATACCCGTTACCGCCAAAGCCAAGGTTGATGTTGGGCTGCACATAAACAGGACGCGGTGCGCTATAGCCATACTGGACGCCCTGAGTCACCCACTGACCGATGGGGCGGCCGTAGCCGTCATAGCCCATGATCTGGTAAACGGCCACGATGGGGGCACCGAAGGAGGTGTAGCCAACGATGCGCGTCTCGCCCTGACATTCGGCCTTGGCGTTGGAGGGAGCTGCAAAACCAAGAACAGCGGCTGCAGCAAAAAGTGAGAGGATGGTTTTCATAAGAGTGTGTTATTTGTATCCGCACTCTCTGACGTGGCTGCTGCACGACTATTCAGCCTGCGTGAAAATATTTTTCACTTACTGCTGCGACATCGATTTGGGATCGAAGGCATCACGCAGACCATCCCCCAGCAGATTGAGCGCAAGCAGCGTGGTGGAGAAAAAGATACCTGGGTACAGCAGCAGCCAGGGATAGCTCTCCATTGAGTTCGCACCTTCTTGGATCAGCACTCCCCAGCTCGCGTTCGGCGGCTGGATGCCGAGTCCCAGGAAGCTAAGCGCAGCCTCCAGCAGCATGACGCCTGGAACTGTCAGGCTGGCATAGATGATGACCGGTCCCATCACATTCGGCAGCAAGTGTTTCCACACAATGTGCCAGAAACCTGCGCCACAGGCCCGCGCCGCAGTGATGAACTCAAGATTCTTCAGCGCCAGCACCTGCCCGCGCACAACACGGGCCATCGTGAGCCATTCCACTGCGCCGATGGCCACGAAAATGAGCCAGAACTCACGCCCGACAATGACCATGAGCAGGATGACGAAATTGATAAATGGAAAGGCAAAGAGAATGTCCACGATGCGCATCATTGCTGCATCCGTGCGGCCGCCGGCAAGGCCCGAGATCATGCCGTAAAGCACGCCAATGATGGCAGCTACCGCCGTGGCCAGCAGGCCAACCTCCAATGACACACGCCCTCCAAACAGGATGCGCGTGAGCATGTCACGTCCCAGTGGGTCGGTGCCCAGCCAATGTGCAGTGCTGGGACCTGTGGCCTTGAGTTCAAGATTCTGCTGCGACTGATCGTACGGGGAGATCACAGGACCAAAGAAGCACAGCAGCACCAGCCCGATGAGAAGCCCCAGCGCTAACGCGTTGACACTCTGGCGCATGAGCCTCCGCCATGCGGCGCGCAAGGGAGAAACACCGGCATTCGTCGCGAGGCCGCTCATGCGTGAAGTCGGATGCGTGGGTTGAGCATGGCTTGGAGGATGTCCACCAGGAGGTTAAAGACGACAATGAGCGTGGCGTAGAAGACCGAGATGGCGATGGCGAGTGGAATGTCCCTGTTGATTGCGGCCGTGACGAAGAACTGGCCAAGGCCCGGGAGCTGGTAGATCGTCTCGACGATGAACGAGCCCGTGAGCAAAGTCGCGGCGGCAGGGCCGAGATAATTCAGCACCGGCAGAATGGCGAGCTTCATGGCATGCACGAAGACAATGGATGTCTCGCCCGCGCCCTTGGCCCTGGCGGTCCGTATAAATTCCTGTGCCAGGGTCTCCCGCAAGCTGCCACGCGTGAGTCGTGTGATATAGGCCGTGTAGATGATGCCTAGCGTCAACGCGGGCAGGACCCAGTCCGAGGAATCAAACCAGCCGGAGGCGTTGAACCAGCGTAGCTTCAGGCCAAACAGCAGAGCAATGATCGGCCCCAGCACCATGCTGGGCATGCAGATGCCCACAGCGGCCGCCACGGTGCTGGCGCGATCCTCCAAAGTATTGGGGCGCAGGGCTGCAAAGGCACCCAGCGGTATTCCCAACGCCAGGGCGAACAGCAGGGCAGGAATACCAATGGCTGCAGACACCGGAAAGCCAGAGGCAATGATCTCATCCACTCCTCGGCCTTTGTAGTGTATGGACTCGGGCAGATCTAACGTCGCGTATTGAACGATATTCCGTGCCAGACGCATAGGCCAGGGCTTGTCCATGCCATAATAGGCCTCCTGGGCTGCAATGGCTTCCTTTGAGGCAAAGCGCTCCTTCTGAAAGGGGCCGCCGGGGATCAGGTTCGACAGCGAAAACGTGATGGTGATCACCGCGAAGATCACGATGATGCCCTGCACAATGCGACTGACGATGAAGCGGATCATTTCGACTTCTCGTAGAGATCGCTGATGTCAGCAGCGGCGAGTTCGATCAGGTAGGTCGCGACTTTGGCTCCCAGCGCTTCGAAGTAGCGCCTGCCTTTATCAGCCGTGCTGTGCTGCGGATCGCCGGAGCCAGTGTCATTGGTGGCCTTGCTCCAGGCACGCTGCGCCCAGGCCCATTTTTCGTTGATGGCCTTCAGCTTCCAACGGTTGTCAGTGCCAGGCCCCCATTCGTCTTTCGGCAGCACCAGATGGGGATGGAAGTGCAGCATCAGGCTGGTTTCACGTTCATCGGCGTGATCTCCCACAATGTTGAAAATGTCATCACACTTCACTGCCTGAAACCACGACACAGTGGAAAGGAACATCTTCGGGTGTTTCGCCTGCAGCTCACGCAGCATCTGGCGGAAGTCGTTGCCACCGTGGCCGTTGAGGATCACGAATTTCATCACTCCCACGCCTTCAAGGCTGCTGATGACGTCTTCCAGCACCATCATCTGCGTGCTGGGGTTCATGTTGATGCAAAACGGCACGTCGAGCTGTCCCGTCTGCACGCCGAAGGGCATGTTGGGCAGAATGGCCACCTTGGCTCCCGCCTCCCAGGCGATGCGGCCTGCCTCGGCGGCAAAGGCATCGTTTTGCAGAGAATCGGTCGCATAAGGCAGGTGCCAGTTGTGCGCCTCTGTGGCACCCCAAGGCAGCACCGCCGCCTCGTAGCGCGTGGCTTTGACGTGCTTCCAGTTCGTTTCAGCAATTATCCAGGGTCTCGGACTCATCGTGCCAACTAAAAGAGGCAAACGGTGGATGCAACGTCCGACAAACTCGGCCACAAGAGACGTTTCTTTACGCCCCATGCTTCGCGCCCTGCTTTTTCTGGCCCTGATAGCCCTTGCCCCTGCTGCCGAGATTTCGTTCTCCAGGCAGGTCGCCCCGATTTTGCTCGATCAGTGCATCGAGTGTCATCGTTCCGGCAAGGCCAAGGGCGGCTATCGCCTGGACACCATCGAGTTAATGCTCAAGGCAGGCGACAGCAAGACGGCACCGGTCCTGGCAGGCAAGCCGGATGAAAGCGAGCTCTACCGTCTCATTGCCACCCATGAGGAAGATGACCGCATGCCCAAGAAGGCCGATGCACTGCCCGAAAAGGACACAAAGCTGATTCGCGAGTGGATCGCCAGCGGCGCAAAGCTGGATGTGGCAGATAAAAAAGCCCTCCTGCGCGCCATCGTTCCCGAATCGGAAAAAGCTCACGCGCCGGAGAAGTATCCTCGCCCGCTAACCGTCACCGCTCTGGCTCTGAATCCCACCGGCAGCACCCTGGCATGCAGCGGCTATTTCGAAACCACCTTATGGGAAACAGCCACGGGGAAACTTAAAGCGCGCATCGACGGCATGGCTGAGCGCATCCTCGCCCTGGCCTGGGTCGCCGAAAATCAACTCGCTGTGGCCGGCGGCGTCCCGGGTCGCTCGGGTGAAGTGTGGCTGGTAAACCCATCGCAACCGCAGGAGCGCAAGCGCCTGGTGAATGCGCGCGACTGCGTACTGGCCATGGTGGCGAGTCCTGACGGCAAGCTCCTAGCTTGCGGCGGCGCGGACAATCAGGTGCGTTGTTTTGAACTGCCGTCCGGCAAACTGAAATGGCAGATCGAGCCGCATGCAGACTGGATCATGGGCATGACATTCTCGCCAGACAGCCAGCACATCGCCACCGCCAGCCGTGATCGCACGGCTAAGCGCATCGCTGCTTCCACTGGCGAAATCGAGGCCACCTTCACCGGTCATGACTGCGCGGTGCTCAGCGTGGCTTTCTCCCCGGACAGCAAGGAAACTATCAGCGGAGATGTGGAGGGCGAGATCCGTCGCTGGGATCGCAACGGCGATGCGAAAAAGGATGGCACCCTGCGCCCAGGCGGCCGCACCGAAATGCTGGCGCTAGGATTCCTGGATGCCGAAACGCCCCTGGCCGCCATGGGCAGCGGTGCCGTGGTGTCGATGGACTCAAAAGCTCGCAAGACGAAGGACAAGATCACGCGCTATGAAGATCGCGTGAACGTGCTGCTGTTGCAGCGCATCGACAAAACCGCGCGGATCATCACCGGTTGCCACGATGGTAGAGTGCGCATCAATGAACTAGGCAAAGCGGAGCCGGTGTTGCAATTTCTGGCTTCGCCGGGATGGTAGCGCACCATGTTTGAATCGCGCACCGACCCTCTTGCCTCGCACTCGGTTTTTGCCCAGCGGGTCATCAAGTTTGCCATCATAGCGTTCATCGTGATCGGTGTGGCGCTGGGCATCGGCATCCTGGGTTATCATTACATCGCCAGATTCAGTTGGATCGACAGCCTCTTGAACGCCTCGATGATTCTGGGCGGCATGGGACCGATGGGCGACCTGCCCTCGGATGCCGCCAAGATTTTCGCCTCATTTTATGCCCTCTTCAGCGGGCTCGTGTTCATTTCGGTCATGGGCATCGTACTCGCACCAGCGGCGCACCGGGCCCTCCATCTGTTTCATCTGGATGAGGAGGAACCAAAATCATGAGCCAGGAGCGCGTCGTCATCATCGGTGCCAGCAACAATCCCGAACGCTACAGCCATCGCGCCCTGCTCCTGCTGCGGAAACACGGGCATGCAGTGGTGCCGGTGCATCCCAAATTGGCGGAAATCGAGGGCATCCCCGTCGTGGCAGATGTAGGCATGATCTCAGGTCCGGTAGACACCGTGACGATGTATGTCGGTCCGGCGATTTCGGCAGAATTGCAGGACAAACTGATCGCGCTAAAGCCGCGTAGGATCATTTTCAATCCTGGCGCGGAGAATGCTTCGCTGGTTGCGGCTTTGCAAAAAGCCGGAATTGCCTGTGAGGAAGCCTGCACCTTGGTGCTGCTGAGTACCGGTCAGTTTTGAACACGACTCCTATCCTGGGAGTCTCAGCTATCAACTCCCATGCTAGAGATCCAAAAAGCCCGTATCTACGAACGCAGCCGCCTGCGCGCTAAGGGCGTGACTGATGATGAGATCAAAAAGGCGCAAAACCTGCCCTTCAAACCCGCCTTCGTGGAATGAAAGCGCCGGCCCAGAGATTCTGACGATGAGAATCAGGTGCCGACAGGTCAGTTCGCCTTCCGCCGGTAGCGCTGAAGCAGCGGCCTTGCCCGCCCGCTACGACCTGCTAGCATCGCGGTTACCACCGCATGTCCGCGAACCGCTTTTACACTTCCTTCGACTTTGAAACGCTTGATCCGCGCACAACACATGCCGGTGAGTATCGGAGCGCGTTCCAGATTGACCGTGACCGCATCATCCACAGCAGCGCCTTCCGCCGCCTGCAAAACAAGACGCAGGTGTTCTTGTCCGGCGAGTATGATTTCTACCGCACGCGGCTGACGCACAGCATCGAGGTGGCGCAGATTGGGCGCAGCATCTGTGGCTGGCTCACGCAGCAGAGTCAGTATCTTGACGACGAGTGCTATATCGACTCCGATCTCGTCGAAAGCGCCTGCCTCAGCCACGATCTCGGCCACCCTCCCTTCGGCCATGCTGGCGAGCGCACGCTGCATCAGTTGATGGCACCCTATGGCGGCTTTGAGGGCAATGCACAGACCCTCCGCATCCTGACGCAGACGCTCTTCAGCGAAGGCCGCAGCGGCATGAACCCCACCCGGGCGCTGCTGGATGGCGTCCTGAAATACAAAACGCTGCACACCGAGACCCCTGCTGCGAAGAACCACTACCTCTACGATGAGCAGGAGCGTTGGCTCGACTTCACCCTTGGTGGCCAGGCTTTTCCTCTCGAACTCACACCCGGCAAGGTGCGCAATGGATTCCGCAGCATCGAATGCCAGATCATGGACTGGGCGGATGACACGGCTTACTCGCTCAATGACATTGCTGACGGCATCCATGCCGGGTTCATCAACGTGCAGCGGTTGGAGCGCTGGGCGGAAGATCAAGATCTCTCCGAAGCCGACCTAGCCGATGTGGCCTTCTTGTCCAAGGCGGTGCGTGAAAACCGCGTCGAAGGCCGACTGAACCGTCTCATCGGTGAATGCATCCGCGCCACGAAACTCGTGCCCGCCGCAAATTTCCTCAGCCAAAGCACTCGCAGACATCAGTTTGCCCTAGAAATCGACCCCGTGCTGCGTCGGCGTGCGTATCTCCACAAAAAGATAGCCCTCGAACTCGTCTTCCTCAGCCCCCAACTCCAGCAACTCGACCACAAGGCCGACTTCATTCTCACGCGCGTTTTTGGCGTGCTAAAGGATCGCTACATCGAAACCGTACAGCCCAAGGGCCTGCACCTGATCCCAGCGTCGATCGAAAAGGAAATCCAAGCCGCCGCCGATGCACCGGCCCGCGCCCGTCTCGTCTGCGACTGGATCGCCAACATGACCGACCACTTTGCCTTCCGCACCTACCGCCGCCTCTTCGACGCCGACTTCGGCTCGATCACGGATTTCGTGTGATGAATCGTGACCCAACGCTTTGCCGGGCCTTCGTGGCGCGAATGAAACATGCCTTGTCTTCCTGGCCGGAGATCCAACACACGTGGTCAATTGATGGAGATGAAGATCATTGTATTCTTCAAATCCTCGGCGCAGGAGCGCCAGGTTTCGATATTGACGCTCATGTTTTCCCCGAAGAGATCATGCTTTCAGCCGAAGGCTGGCACGAACATTACCCTGCGACAGGTTCCGTCGAAGACTTGGTGGACGAGATGACCGGAAGAATTCGCGACATGCTCAGCCCAGTCATGCGCATCCGTGAGGAGTTGTCCTTTGGCGTGGCTTTTAGCTGGCATCTCGAAAACCTGATAGAGGGCCGATGGGTCTCTGAATCAACCTGCGGACTCTTCTTTTATCCATGGTTCGGCAGAAAGTCGGAGGAAATCTATTCCAACAACCTCCTGCCTCCGCGGGATGCTCACATGGCATTGTAAATTCCAAGGCAGGTCACCTGCCTTGGGACTCACAGTTTCGCAATCCGCCGGCACACTTCCTCCACATTCGCCCGGCTGTTAAACGCGCTGATGCGGAAGTAGCCTTCTCCGGCGCTGCCGAAGCCGCTGCCAGGGGTGATGACCACGTTCGCCTCGTTGAGCATCTTGTCGAACATCTGCCAGCTCGTCACGCCGCTCGGGCATCCCACCCAAACGTAGGGGGCGTTCACACCGCCAAAGACCTGCAGACCGGCCTTTTTGCAGGCCTCGACCAGCAGCTCCGCATTGCCCATGTAGTGCTCGATCAGAGCTTTGACCTGCTCCTTGCCTTCGGGTGAGTAGATCGCCTCCGCACCGCGTTGGACGATGTAGCAGGCACCGTTGAACTTCGTGCTGTGGCGGCGGCTCCAGAGCGGATGGATGGCCTGCTTGCCTCCGGCCTGGGTCTTGCCCATGAGGCCCTTCGGAATGATGACGATGCCGCAGCGCACGCCGGTGAAGCCACCGTTCTTGGAGAAGCTGCGGAACTCAATGGCGCAGTCACGCGCGCCTTCGATTTCATAGATCGAGCGCGGCAGCTCAGGATCGCGGATAAAGGCCTCGTAGGCGGCGTCGTAGAGGATCGTGGTGCCATTGGCCAGGGCATATTTAACCCAGGCTTCCAACTGCGCACGCGTGGCCACCGCACCCGTCGGATTATTCGGGTAGCACAGGTAGGCCAGATCCACCGGCTCATTGGGGATCTCCGGCACGAAGCCATTGGCAGGCGTGCATTTGAGGTAGTGCAGGCCCGCATAGGCACCGCTTTCGTCAGCATCACCCGTGTTGCCAGCCATGACGTTGGTATCGACGTACACGGGATACACGGGGTCGGTGATGGCGATCTTGTTCCCGGCACCGAAGATGTCGAGGATGTTGCCGGTGTCGCATTTGCTGCCGTCGGAGATGAAAATCTCGTCGGCTTCCACCTGGATGCCACGGGCTTTGAAATCATGCTCGGCGATGGCGCTGCGCAGGAACTCATAGCCCTGCTCCGGGCCGTAGCCGCGGAAGGTGGCGCGGTCACCCATTTCATCGACGGCCTTATGCATCGCTGTGCGCACGGCCTCTGGCAGCGCCTCGGTCACATCGCCAATGCCGCAGCGGATCAGTCGTTTGGCGGCTTCGGTGTTGGCCTCGGTGAATACCTTCACCCGACGGGCGATTTCAGGGAAGAGGTAACCGGCTTTGAGCTTGTTGTAGTTTTCGTTGATGTAGGCCATGGCGGGGAAAGGGGCGGGCAGTGTGGCGAGTCGTGGCGGGGATGCAAGAAAGTCGAATTTGTCACCAGCGCCTGAATAATCATTTACAATTCTTACATATGAGAAATCATATCAAGGGTGAGATTCAAATTTGTCGAATCCCACCCTGCCATGAAGAAAAATGCACTCACGCTAAGCCTTTGCTTATGGGCCGCCTGCTTGATCAGCAATTGCGCATATCACGAGGTCGCATGGCAGAAAGAGAAGATCAGCACTCAGGCCAAACCCTTCGGCACCAGCAAGCTCGTCAGCTACACCAAGCCGCAGCTCTGGAATAAACGCCACCTCACCTGGCGTCTGGACACCGCCGCGCCTCTGCCGGAGCGCCTGGCAGCGGCAGAGCTCCAGCGCGAGATCGATGAGAGCTTCAAGAGCTGGGAAGCCGCCGGTGTCTTCACCTTTTCCCAGGCCCGGGTCGCTGAGCCTGCAGACATCACGATCAGCTTTGGCACTCCTCCCGGCAGAGCTTGGGACGGCCAGCTCGGCAGCATGGGCCATGCCTCCTTCCCTTGGAGCCGCGACCGCGGTCACATCTACCTCGACCCCTCCGAATGGTGGAGCACCCGGTCAGTTGCTCTGGTCGGCGATCCCATCACCAAATGGCTCCCGCATGAAATCGGCCACGTCCTGGGCCTGCAGCATTGCCATGGCGAGGATGAGACCATGAGTGCGACTGGCCCTTACAGTCTTCCGGGCAAAGCCAGCTTCGCGCAGTTGCGGCATCTTTATGCCCCCGCGACCCCGGTGTTCACCTGGGTGCAGTGCGTTATGGACAGCTCCGGCGCTGCTGAATAGCACGGCACCGCAAGTCCAGCAGGCAAGAACGGCCTCCTTTGTGCCGTCCTCACTACATGCAACGTCCGTTGATCGCATGCCTGGCTCTGTGCATCCCTTGGTGCGGCAGATCCGCCGAGGAACTCAAGTTCCCCACCACGCCGCCCACCGAGCCGCAAAACGCCGCGAAGACCTTCCACGTCCTCGATGGCTTCCAGATGCAGCTCATCGCCGCCGAGCCCCTCGTCACCGATCCCGTCTCCATCACCTACGATGAGGATGGCCGCGCCTACGTGTGCGAGATGAACGACTACCCCTACACGGACAAGGAGCACCACAAGCACGCGCAGGAAAATCCCACCGACCAGTCCATCGGCAAAGTCCGCCTCCTCACCGACACCAATGGTGATGGCGTCTTCGACAAAGCCACCATCTTTGCCGAGGGCCTCTCCTGGCCCACCGGCGCCGCTTGCTGGAAGGGCGGCATCTTCGTCACCGCCACCCCCGATGTTTGGTATTTAAAAGACACCAATGGCGACGGCGTGGCCGATGTGCGGCAAAAAGTCTTCACCGGCTTCAAGAAGCTCAACGTGCAGGCCGTGATGAACAATCCCATCTGGGGCCTCGACCACCGCATCTACATCGCCGGCGGCAGCAACGGTGGCGAAATCCAGCGTGCTCCCGGCAGCGAGTCCGTCATGCCGCTTCCAGCAGACTTCAAACCCCTCTCCATCAAGCGCAACGACTTCAGCTTCGATCCTAGCACCGGCGATGTCCGCCTCGAAAGTGGCGGAGCACGCTTCGGCAACACCTTCGACGACTGGGGCAACCGCTTCCTCTGCAACATCCGCAACCCCTGCCAGCACGTCGTCCTGCCCTACCGCTACCTCGCACGCAATCCCTACCTCGTTGTCCCCAGCGCCCTCAATGACTGCGCCGAAGCCGGCGATCAGCTCCCCGTCTATCGCACCAGCCCGCCCGAGCCCTGGCGCGAGTTCCGCGCCAAACGCTGGGTGCAGGAAGGCAGCACCCTCCCCAAGAGCGAACTCGTCGGCGCTGGCGTCGTCACCTCTTCCGCCGGCATCACGGTCTATCGTGGCGATGCCTACCCGTCCGAGTATCGCGACTTCGTCTTCGTCGCCGACGTCGCCGGCAATCTCTTCTACCGCATGAAGCTCGTCCCCGACGGCGTCACCTTCAAAGCCGTGCAGGTCGATGGCACAAAAAACTTCTGCACCAGCGACGACCTCTGGTCCCGCCCCGTCAACTTCGTCAACGCCCCCGACGGCTGCCTCCACGTCTGCGACATGTACCGCGAAGTCATCGAACACCCCTGGAGCATCCCCGACGACATCCACTCCGCCGTCGACCTCCTCCGCGGCCGCGACAAAGGCCGCCTCTACCGCCTCGCTCCAAAAAGTGGTCCGCTCAGTCCCCTGAGCGGCGCTTCGCAATCACCCTTCAAACCCCGCCCCACCCCCAAACTAAGTACCGCCACCACCCCAGCCCGCCATGGCCATGCTTGCCACAGCATTGAGCAAAGACGACTTTCCGTCCAGATTACGCGCGCTCATCTTGGAAGAAATGCAGCCGCATCTGGCGAAACACTCAATTTCGCTCGCCACGGTTTCTTCCAACGAATCCACCAATGCAAGATTGAAGACAATCGGAGTCGAGGCACTCAATCTCCTGAGCCGAGCGGATTCACTAAAAGAGAAAATTGGCGCGCTTTCCAGTGTGGCCGCGCTAGTGCCGTCCGAAGCTGCCATTAAGCCCATCCAGTCGCTGTTCGATCCTTCGCAGCCGCAAGAACTTCAACTCGCCGCCATCGCAACTCTAGGAACATATCCCGATCCCGCCGTCGCAAACATCCTCATCGAAGCATGGCCCAAGTTTACCCCTACACTCCGCGACAAAGCCGCCACCCTCCTCCTCTCCCGCACCGATCGCATAGCCAAGCTTCTCGATGCCATCGAAGCCAAAAAAATCCTTCCCTCCCAACTCAGCGCCGCCACAAAGGCCACGCTTGGCCGCCAAAAAACTCCCGCGCTCGCCGATCGCATCGCCAAACTCATCGGCGATGGCGGATCCTCGAATCGCAAGGAAGTCATCACCAAGTATGAGCCTGTGCTCTCCATGACCGGAGACACCACCCGCGGCGCCAAAATCTACGAAACCCTCTGCATGGTCTGTCACCGCCATCTTGATCGCGGCAACGACGTTGGACCCAACCTCGGCACCATCAAAGCCTGGACCGCCGAACAGATCCTCACCAACGTCCTCGACCCCAACCGCGAAGTCTCGCCCAACTTCGCCCTCTATATCGTCGAAACCAACGACGGTCGCACCCTCTCCGGCCTCATCACCAGCGAAACCGCCGGCAACCTCACCCTCAAACGCGCCGACGGCGGCACCGACACCGTCCTCCGCAGCGAAATCAAGTCCCTCACCAGCCCCGGCATCTCCCTCATGCCCGAAGGCCTCGAAGCCGCCATCACACCCCAGCAGATGGCAGATTTAATTGCGTACCTGAAGCAGTAGGTTGAAAACAAAGGCTTGGCGCGGACGGTTTGGGACGTATTCTTTCAGTATGGACAAGGCACTCCAAGCGAAGTATGCGAATCATCCGCTCGCACAGGCCATCTTGAAAGATGCGCTCGAGATTCAGGATCGTTTCGCCGCTGAGCCAGTGTATGCCAAAACGGGGAAGGGTTTTTTACGCAGTACGGGCGTTGAAGAAATTAAGCACGCCAGGGCGGCGGACAGCAAAAAGAAATCCTGATGTCCATGAACTTGGTCAAAGCATGGCTGGCCGATGTGCCGTGGGATTTGGTCATCTTCCAGAACGCTTCACTTTGTCAGGCCAAAAGCGCCCTGCACAAACCGACCTCAGATGGCTATGAGGCCACAAAGACGCTTTGGGAAACTCGACATCAAGAACCCATGAGCTTGATGCAGGCCGTAGACCTATGCCGCAAGTGCCACCGCATGGCACCCTTCTGCTTCTACAACGGCAACACCTTCGCGGCGATTGCGCGGTCCATGGTGGAAACATTGGGGTTGCCGGCAACCGAAGCCGCAGCTTTGCGCAGCATGACCGGTCACATCGTCGCCGGTGTGGCGACGCCGGAGCAAATCGAGTCGTTCCGAAAGTTTTGCGAGCGGGATGGATGATGGCGACGACTAGCTCACTTTTTCTGAACACGTGGGCAGCCCTTCAACTCAAGCCACGATCGGCGCAATCACCTCGCCTTGCACATCCGTCAGCCGGAAATCACGGCCCGCATAGCGGTACGTCAGCTCCTCGTGGTTCACCCCCAGCAGATGCAGAATAGTGGCATGCAGATCATGCACGCTCACGGGGTCCTGCTCTGCGGCAAAACCCAGCTCATCAGTGCTGCCATACACCGTGCCTCCCTTGATGCCGCCGCCCGCCATCCACACGCTAAAGCCGTAATGGTTGTGGTCGCGGCCCAGCTTCGACTTTCCTCCACTCAGCTCCACCGTGGGTGTGCGTCCAAACTCACCGCCCCAAATGATGAGCGTGTCTTCCAGCATGCCGCGCTGTTTCAGGTCATGCAGCAGCGCCGCGATGGGTTTGTCGATCTCTCCCGCGAGCCTGCGGTGGTTCGTTTCAATGTTGTCATGGTTGTCCCATGGCTGGCCCGCGCCATGCCAGAGCTGTACCATGCGCACCCCGCGCTCCAGCAGCCGTCTGGCAATGAGAGTCTGCCGCCCATGCACGCCTTCGCCATACATCGTACGGATGTGCGCTGGCTCCTGCGTCACATCAAAGGCGTCCGCCGCCTCCATCTGCATGCGAAACGCCAGCTCAAAGCTCTGGATGCGTGCCTCCAGCCTCGGATCGCCACGATCTTGCCGGTGCGCCTCATTGATCCTCCGCATCAATTCCAATTGGCGCAGTTGCACCCGTGCGTCCGCATGTGGACTGCGGATGTTTTCAATCAATCGATCCACCTGCTGGTGCTTCGAGTCCACATACGTCCCCTGAAACGCCCCCGGCAAAAACGCCGACTGCCAGTTCTCCGCGCCCTTGATGGGCATGCCGCCCGGACACATGGCGATAAATCCCGGCAGGTTCTCATTCGCACTGCCCAGCCCATACGTCAGCCACGAGCCCAGGCTCGGCCTCGGCTGCACCGAGTCCCCGCAGTTCATGAGCATCAGCGACGGCTCATGGTTTGGTACCTGTGCCTGCATGGATCGGATCACCGCGATGTCATCAATGTGTGCCGCCGTCTTCGCGAACAGTTCGCTCACCTCGATCCCGCTCTGCCCGTAACGCTGAAACTTGAACGGCGAAGGAAACGCCGCGCCCGTCTTCCGTTCCGTAAGCCTGTGGCTCGGCACCGCTTTGCCCTCATACCGCGCCAGCGCCGGCTTATAATCAAACGTGTCCACATGCGAGGGCCCGCCATTGAGAAAGAAATGGATCACTCGCTTGGCCTTCGGCGCAAAGTGCGGACTGCTCTTCGTACTGGCGGCCGCATGCAGGTCCGCCAGCCCCAGCATGCCCATCCCCATGCCGGAGCGGCGTAGAAAATCTCGGCGGTTAAGGATGGGTGTCATAAGCGTCAATCCACAAACATAAACTCGTTGGTCAGCATCAGCACCTGTACGAACTGCTCCCAGCCATTGAGCTGCGAGCGCGGCTGCGCAGCGAAATCTTTTTCAGCATCCCAGGTCTGTGCAGGAACGTCATCGCCCCCCCGCACCGACGGTGCCGGTTCGATGAATCCGCATCGACCACAAAAACTGGTCGCTGTTCAGCACCTCGCCGATGTCCACCACAAAGTCGAGCGTGTCGCCCGCTTTGAAAGCCAGCCTGTCAAAGTTCAGGTCCGAACTGCCCTGATGCAGTCGCCCTGCATGCAGCCGCCCCTGCTGGCTGTGGCTGATGAAGGAGCGAATGCCATCGCCCGGAGCCGGCTCATGCAGCAATGTGGACTTCACCGCATACGTGCCGTCCGCAGGCGCGACCCATCGCCTCACCACGGCATGCTTCCGGTCATTCCCCGGATGCCCGCCGGTAGCGGTGAGCTGCGCCCACCCGAGCTTCGCATTCGGCCATGCCTCATCTCCCTGCCACGCACTGCCGGTGAAGTGCGGCAGCGGCTTGAAATCCTTCACCTTGCCCGTGCTCTCATCCCACTCGCCGACGCCATACTGCCACGACTTCGAGTGATCCACCTGCGCAATGACCCGAGGCTCATCCTCCTGCACAAAACGCAGCGCTTGCTCCATTTCATCCGTCGTCGGCACCCGCTGAAACAGATGCTCATAAATGCGCCTCACACGCCCCGCCGCATCGGTCCCTTTGACGTCCGCACGGCCCAGCAGTTCCTTCGCCTGCTGCACCACAAACGGATGGTTCATGCCAAACAGCGCCTGCTGCGGCACGGTGGTCTCCGTGCGCTGCGGGATGGAGAGATCCGGATTGGCAAAGTCAAAAGTGCGCATCACCGTGGGCACGTTTTCACGGTCCACCAGCGTGTAAAGCGTACGGCGTTGATTGCCCGCAGCAAACAAGGGCAGCGGAGCACCACCCACCTCCAAGTTCAGATGCCCTGCGGCCATCAGCCACGCATCACGCGCCTCCTCAAAGCTGAGTCGGTGCGGGTTCATGCGCCACAGCAGTCGGTTGTCCGGATCTGCATGCGCCGGATCCACCGCTCCGCCACCGCTGCTCTGCTGATACGTCTCCGACATCATGATGAGCCGGTGCATCGCCTTGATGCTCCACCCCGAGTCAATGAAACGCCGCGCCAGCCAGTCCAGCAGTTCAGGATGGCTGGGCACAGTGCCTTGTTTGCCAAAGTCACTCGGCGTGCTCACCAGCCCCCGTCCAAAGTGGTGCTGCCAGATGCGGTTCACCATCACACGCGCCGTCAGCGGATTGCGTGGATCTATGATGGCCTTCGCAAGCTCAAGCCTCCCGCTTCCCTTCGTGAAAGGCTGCTGCGCACCAAACAAACTCAGGAACTGCCTCGGCACCGCATCACCCTTTGTCAGCGGATTCCCGCGCAGCAGCACACGCGGTGTGCTCGGCAGCGCGCGGTCCACCAGCACAGTCGCCTGCTTCGGCGCGGTGCTGTTACCGAGAAGATAACGATCCACCTCGCCCTGCGCCTTCCACAGCTCGGTGATGACTCCCGTGGGGAAATACATCTCATTGTTCGTGATATGCTCGTCAGGCACATAAGCCGGTGAATCGAGCTTTTTGAGCGCTTCATCCGTCAGTTCGATTCCCTGATGGGTTTCCACCCACGCCTTCCAGCGATGCACGATGAAGGGATTGATGTCCTTCTCATCGATAATCTGGTCAAAGCCCTGCTCCGGATACTTGTCCAGCTCCGTCAGCGCTTTCTGATATTCACCCGCCCGCGCCCGCGTGCGCGCCATCTGCTCCTCACGCCGCTTCGTCATGAGATCATGATTCTTCTTCACCAGCTCCGCCAGTTTCGGATCTTCCCCTGCTCCACACGGCACCACCGCCTCCGCGCAGCTTTGGAACACACCATACAGCGCATAGTAGTCCCGCGTGGGAATCGGGTCGAACTTGTGGTCGTGGCAGCGCGCGCACGCCACGGTCAGGCCCAGCGTTCCACGCGTCACCACATCAATGCGGTCATCAACGATGTCGTGCGAGACTCCTAGAAAGCGCCGTCCCAGCGTGAGAAATCCCATCGCCGCCAGATCCGGTGATTTCGGTGGCACCACCTGGTCCGCAGCCATCTGCAGCAGCAGAAAGCGGTCATACGGCATGTCCTCGTTCAGCGCCCGCACCACCCAGTCACGATACGCCGTCGCATGCACCCAGCGCTTTTCCTCACGCGCATACACATACCCCTTCATGTCGGAATACCGCGCCACATCCAGCCAGTGCCGGGCCCACTGCTCTCCATACTGCGGAGAGGCCAGCAGCCTGTCCACGAGTTGAGCAAACGTCCCGCCCTGCACTCCATCTGGCGGCAGCCCCGTGAGGTCAAAGCTGGCCCGGCGGACCAGCGTGCGCGCATCCGCCCGTGGCGAAGGCTTCAGCCCCTGCTCCACCAGCTTGCGCCTCACAAACTCATCAATGCTCCCGCTTGTCGCAGGCCGCAGCGGTTGAAATGCCCAATGCTCCGCCGCAAACACGCTGGCGGAGAACATCAGTACACCAAGCTGGACAAGGAAACGAAGCATGGAGCTCTTACTACGTCTCCAGACACGCATGTCCTTCCATTCGCTTCGTGATGGAACAACGCCGTCGACAGCCGCGCTTTGCCCGTTTATTTCGGCACATGTTCACAGGCCTCGTTGAAACCACCGGTAAAGTCATCTCCTTGGAGCCTCGCGGCGAAAGCGCGCGGCTGACTCTTCAAGTCGGCAGCATTGCGGCCGAACTCACCGACGGCGAAAGCGTGGCCGTCAACGGCTGCTGCCTCACCGTCACCACGAAGGACGCCTCGGCACAAACCGCCAGCTTCGATCTCCTCATGCAAACCTTGAAGGTCACCAGCCTCGGGGAACTGCAACCCGGCTCCCTCGTCAATCTCGAGCGCGCCATGGCCATCGGCGCACGCTTTGGCGGTCACTTCGTACAAGGCCACGTCGATGCCACGGTGAAGGTGCTCGATTGGAGCGAGCACGGCCAGGACCACCGCCTGGAAGTAGAGATTCCCTCCGAGCACCGCGGCCTCATCATTCCCAAAGGATCCATCTGCCTCGACGGCATCTCCCTGACAGCCGCAGAGGTCACCGAAAACACCGTCGTGTGCTGGATCATCCCCCACACCTTTCAGCTCACGAACTTGCACACCAAAAAGCCCGGCGACCGCCTCAATGTGGAGTTCGACATGCTCGGCAAATACGTGCGTGAGCTCATGCGCGCCATGAAGTGAGCATCCACGAGTCTAGGCAGGCCGTTACCATTCCGATGCCGGTTCTCGAAGTCCACTCTCTGACCAAAAGCTACGCCGAACGCCCCATCCTGCGTGGCGTCTCGTTCAATCTCCATCAAGGCGAGCGAGTCGCGCTGCTCGGCCCTTCGGGCAGCGGAAAGACCACCGTGCTGAACTGTGTCGGCGGCGTGGATCGTGCTGACAACGGCAGCGTCACGATTGCGGGCCGTGTTCTCAGTGATCTAAACGCCGATGGCCTCGCTCAACTGCGCCGCAGTCACATTGGCACTGTGTTTCAGTTTTATCATCTGCTGCCAACACTGAACGCGGCAGAAAACATCGAACTGCCTTTGCAGCTTCTCGGCATACCGACGCACGAACGCGAATCACGCGTGCGGCAACTCCTGGAGCGCGTGGGCATCGCCCATCGTGCCGCAGCACTCCCGGGCCAGTTGTCCGGCGGCGAGATGCAGCGTGTGGCCATTGCACGCGCAGTGGTGCATCGCCCCACCCTGATTTTGGCAGATGAACCCACCGGCAGCCTCGACACCGCCACCGGCGCGCAGGTGCTCGATCTTCTGGCGGAAATCGTGCAGGAAACCCAGGCCGCGCTGCTACTCGTCACTCACAGCCCTGAGGCCGTGAAACACTGCCAGCGCGTGCTCCGCATGCAGGACGGTCAGATCGTCGAAGGCGCATGAGCACGGTGCTTCTCATCCTGCGGCGCTGCGCCTTGCGCCACTGGCGTTTGGCTTTCAAACAGCAGTTGGCCCTCATGCTCATCCTCGCGCTCGGTTCCAGCGTTTACCTCTCTGTGCGCCTCGCCAGCAATGCTGCCCTCTCCGGTTTCGAGACCTTCACCGATGGCGTCACGCGCCAGCCCGACTGGACAGTGCAGCCACTGACTGGCTCCCTCCATGAAGCCGATCTGCGTGCCATGCGCGAGGCTCTGGGACCACGACCCGTGAGCCTCCTCCCCGTGGTGGAAGAAACCGTGACTCCTGCGCTCGACAAAGGAAACGGCGAGATCGGCTCACGCGCCACATGGCGTCTCCTTGGTGTGGATTTTGTCGCCCTTCTCAATCTCCGTGGCGAAGCCCCCGCAGGCCTCGGTGCATCAAACATGCAGTCAATGCATGCGGGAGTCTACGTCAGTCCCAAGCTCGGCGCAAAAGCTGGCGAAGAACTGCGCCTCATCGTCGATGATCGCATGATCACTCTGAAGGTCGCCGGCGTCGTTCCAGAGGTGCCCGGAGTCCCCAGCCTTCCCGCTCATCTGCTCCTGATGGATCTGCCTGAAGCGCAAACAATCTTGCAGCGCGGTGATCGCATCGACCGAGTCGAGGTCCTTTCTCAAGACAGCGCCACGTTTCCAAAGTTGCGTGAGGAAACCGGTGCACTGCTCAAGTCGCATTGGCAGGTGCGTGGCGGATCGGACCGCCGCCAACTCGCAGGCACCATGACTCAGGCCTTCCGTCTAAATCTCACCATCCTCTCACTGCTCGCCCTGCTGGTCGGCGGCTATCTCATCTTCCAGGCACTCGATGGCGTCGTACTCCGGCGTCGCAATGAGATCGGCATTTTGAAATCTCTCGGCGTCACGGATCGCGCCATCCAAATCGCCTTTCTCCTCGAAGCAGGATTGCTCGGCCTCTGTGGCGGCGTTTTGGGCGTTCTTCTCGGCTGGCTCGGTGCACAGGCTGTGGTGGGCGGTGTCACCAAGACCATGAACGCGCTCTATGGTGCCACCAGCGAACAGCAGGCCGCGCTGAGTTTGCACGAAGCACTTCTGGCATTGTCCATCTCCATCCTCGCAAGTCTCATCGCCGCCTGGTGGCCCGCGCGCATGGCAGCACGCACCCCTCCGGCACACATGCTTGGACATCATGCCACGCCCTTCGAAGGCGGCACCGTATGGCGCGTCGAATGGATCGGCTGGGCAATGATGCTTGCAGCCGTTTTGCTCGCGCAACTTCCCGTCCTCCGCTTTGAAAACGGCACTCGTCTTCCCCTTGCGGGCTACACCGCCGCATTGCTCTGGCTCGTAGGTGCCGGATTGGCAGCGAGCACGATCTTGCGCTTCGTCGCTCGAAAAAAAGCACTGTCCGCCCTCTGGCTCATCGCGCTCTCCCATCTTCGTCGGCCCACCGTCCGGCATCGCTTCGCAGTCGCCGCCTTGGCCAGTGCCGCGGCAATGACCACAGGTATGGCAGTCATGGTCGCGAGTTTCGACCACACCATGCGCGGCTGGATTGATCACACCATGAAGGCAGACATCTACGTCAGCAGTTCCGGGGCGCAGAGCGCCTCCTCCACTCACGCCATCACACAAAAGACAGTGGCAGAGCTTGGGCAGGAGCCGGGTGTCGAAGAACTCGCTTTCGTTCAAGCCAGGACGCTTCTCTGGCACGGCGGTGAAGTCTTGATCCTTGGCACCAATCCCGTGTTCGCCCACAAACATGAACTCTATGCGTGGGTGCAGGCCCCTCAGCATGAAGAGTGGTGGAAGACTGGCGATGGCATCACGCCCGCGATCATGAGCGAAAGCTGGAGCGAACGCTTCGGCACCCATGTCGGAGATGTAATCGACATCGCAGGTCACAAGGTACGCATCGTGGCGATGAACGCAGAATACGGCAACGAGCGTGGTTCGCTCACACTTCCCGCTTCAGTGTTTCGCTCATGGTTTGACACCNACGAAGCCTGGCGCGTAGCCCTCATGTTGAAACCCGGCGTGGATGCCGAAACCGTTCGCAGCCACATCGAGGCGAAGCAGCCGGGACTCAGTGTCTTCACCAATGCGCATCTCCGTCGCGAAGCCCTGCGCATTTTCCGCCAGACCTTCTCCGTGACGCATGCCCTGGAGGTCATTGGCGTGATCGTCGCCGTGGTGGGGTTTGGCCTTGCTTTGACGAGCCTCTTGCTCGAACGCCGTGCCGTGCTGGCCACGTTGCACTCGCTGGGCATGACACGCACAGAGATCGCAAGGTCGGCCGCTCTCGAAGGCCTTGGCGTGGCATGTGCGGGCGCATTCACCGGCATCGCCGCAGGCCTGTGGCTCGGCTGGCTGCTCGTCTATCGCATCAACAAACAGTGCTTCGGCTGGACCCTGCAGTTTCACGCCGTGTGGTGGCATCTCGCCGTGCTCGCCGCTGCAGTGGTCGCCACCGGCATGCTGGTCGCCGCCTTGGTCGGACACTGGGCCGCGCTCCTGCCTGCAGAACACACAGAGGAATGACATGAAGCTCACGATCCTGCTCTTTTTCACCCTGATCCCATGGCTGCATGCGCAGACCACGGCCAACGGCTTCGCACTGCCTCAGCCTGGAAAAGTCTTCGTCTTCCCGCGCGATCATGGCAGCCACCCCGAATTCCGCACCGAGTGGTGGTATGTCACCGGCCACCTCGATGCTAAAGACGGCCACCGCTTCGGCTTTCAGGTCACCTTCTTCCGTCAGGCCCGACGCGAGGACGACAAAACCCTGCACCTGCATCTCGCCCACGCCGCTCTGCTGGATGCTCAAACCGGGCGCTTCTTCCACGAAGAGCGCCTGAACCGCGCAGGCTGGGACGCCGCATCATCCGAAACAACCCTCGTAGTGCAGAATGGCAACTGGTCCCTCAAGCTCGATGAATCTACCCAACGCCTGCACATCGCCGCGACGGTGAAAAACGAGGCCCTGCTTCAGCTGGAACTCGAAGCCATAAAGCCGCTCGTCATCTTCGGCAAAGACGGCGTCTCACGCAAAGGAGCCTCCGAAACCGCTGCCAGCCATTACCTTACTTGGCCTCGCTTGAAGACCACCGGCACTGTAAAGTTGGGCGCAGCGGAGCACACTGTCACTGGCGAGGCGTGGATGGACCACGAGTTCAGCAGCAGCCAGTTGGACGAAGGCCAGGTAGGCTGGGATTGGGCCGCCCTGCAGCTCATGGACGGCCGCGAGATCATGATCTATCGCATGCGCCGGAAGAACGGCACGCTAGATCCAGCATCGACTCTCGCTGTGATCGAACGCGATGGGAAAGTCCGCCATCTCACAAGCGATGCCTTCACCTGGCAGGTGCTGGGCACATGGAAAAGCCCGCGCAGCGGCGCATTGTATCCAAATCATGTCCGGCTCCGCTTTGAAAACGAGTCGCTGGAGCTAAAACCCCTGGCAGCAGATCAGGAACAAGATGGCGGCATCACGCGTCTGCCCTACTGGGAAGGTGCGTGCGATGTTCTCGATTCACACGGGCAAATCACTGGCCGGGCATTTTTGGAACTCGCTGGTTATGCGGGAGACCTCACGGGGCATCTAGCGCCGAAGGCAAAATGAAAGCTCCATTCCCCAACGCTACGAATATTTCACGTCCTTGCGCGGTTCCATCTCGAATGAAGTCGATTCCTGCTCGGAGATGTTCGGCTTGAGAACCTCCTCACGAAACTTGAAGTAGTGCGGGTCGTCCTGGCAGATGGCGAGTTTGTCCATGCTCTCGACTTCGAGATAAACGAACCACGGATAGGGGTCGGAAGGATTGACGCGCTTGCCCGTTTTGACCGTGAGCACCTCCGGCACCCGCAACAGCATGACGCGGGTTTGAGACATCATCTGCTCCAGCTTTTCCTCCGTGACCTGGGGCTTGAGCTGAAACATGCTAAGGTAGGCGATCATGAAGGCAAAAAGAATGTCCGCAGTTTCAGCAGACTAGGACTTCCAGTCGAGAACACCCTTCCTCCAGGCATAAACGAAAGCCACGAGCAGGATGGAAACGAAACCGGTGGCCACCGCGAGAATCGAGGGGCCGAAGGCGGCGAGGTAGTCCTTGTAAATGATGGCCCAGGGATAGAGGAACACGACTTCGATGTCGAACAGCACGAAGAGCATCGCCACGATGTAGAACTTCACGCTGAAACGCGGCTGGCTCTCGCCCACCGGTAGCATGCCGCACTCGTAGGCAGAATCTTTGATTGCATTGCGCTTGGCAGATTTGCCGAGGAGCGCTGAAGCGATCAGCGTCACGACAGCAAAACCACCGGCGATAACAATCTGGAGCAGGACTGGGATGTAATTCTCAAACATGGGGGTGAATGATGGCTAATGGGTAGCGAGAGGTGGGGCAGCGTCAAACCCGGAAACAAAAAGGGCCGCTCTGCACAGAGGCAGAGCGGCCCAAAATTGACAGATGAATTAGGCGCGGGCAGCCGCAGCAGCCGTGGTGCGGGCCACAACGGCAGCACTACGGGCAGCAATGGCAGCGTTGTGTGCGGCACGCAGACCGTCAAGACCACGATAGGTCTTGCCAACCTTGGCGCAGAGGCCACGGCTCACGAGGTTCTGCAGCTTCTCATAGGAGCGCAGGCGCAGCATTTCTTCGCCGCCACTCACAGCGTTTTTCAACTTGAGATTGTCATAGACCAATCCAAACAACGTGTTGAATTCATAAGTCTCTGGCTTTGAGAGGACATTGACTAGCTCGTCAGTGACATGATCAGGGACTCGGCGGGAGAAGCGTGTCTTACGTTTCGGTGTGGTGGTAGGCATATGGACCATTAGCTTACCACAACTTGCGTTACTTTGCGACGGTTTTGTGAGTGCGTGGGGATTTTTCTCCTACGCCGCATGAGCAGTGAAAGAAAATGGCAGTAACCACGTTTTACTTGGTCGGCCTCTTCGATTTGTATTTACATGGCATGGCCGAATTTTAGTGGCTTAAGCAGCGACGGCGCGTCAAAACTGACGCCCCTGTTACTTACTGGCAATCTTGTAAAGCGCTCCGCTACTCCGAATGTAAAGCGCACCATCGGCCACAGCGGGAGAGGCCGTGATCTGCTCTCCGAGTTGATTTTGACCGACCAACTCAAATTTTTCCGCTGAGGCACGCACCAGAAAGCATTCCCCACGGTCATTGCAGAAAAGGAGCTTGTCACCCAGCACCAGCGGCGCTGGCACATGCTTGCCCGCCAGGCGGTCATCCCAGAGATCCTTGCCTGACTTCACATCCACTGCACTGACAATCCCACCACGGGTGGTTTGAAATAGCGTGCCATTCACCAGCACCGGCGCGGCCTCGCTGGCATTGCGTTTCTCCCGATCCCACAACACATGACTTTCGGTGATGTCACCGGTCATCTTATCGTCAATGCGGACGCAGATCGTGTGAGCGCGCTCTGAACCGGTGTTCAGGATGAGCATGTCCCCAAATCGCAGCGGTGGAATGGCGGCATTGAAGCCACCATGGCGGATCGTCCACAGTTCCTTGCCGGTATTGACTTCATAACCAAAGGCGGCACGCGATCCGACGGAAACGAGCACTTCTTTGCCGCCCATTTCAAACACACCTGGCGTGTGGTAGGCTTTACGCATGTCCCCATCCCGCGTGGGCTTACCTTCTTTGTCGAGGTCCCCGTAGTCGGTGGTGCGGGCCGTTTTCCACACGCTCTTGCCCGTTTTCTTGTCCAACGCGGTAACGTACTGCTGATCAATGCCATCGAAAGTCAGGATGATCAGGTTGCGGTAAATCACTGGAGATGAACCCGGTCCGCGAAAATGGCGTGCATTGATGTCGCGGCGCTCCCACACTTTCTTGCCAGTCGCGGGGTCGATGCGTGCTGTCCCGTAAGTGCCAAAGTGGACATACAGCGCATCCTCTTCGAGCACCGGCGACGGGGCCGCGTAGTTATTGATGGGATTGCCAAGCTCCTCAGGTGCAGCGTTTTCAAAGGCCAGCAGGTGATGCACGATCTTCCCGCTGCGACGGTCGATGCCATAAACGTACTGTTTGGTGCCGTCAGTCGTAGCGGCAGTGAACCAGATCATGTCACCACCGATCACCGGGGATGAGTGTCCCTGCCCTTCGAGTGGTGTACGCCAGGCAATGTTTTTGCCGGAGGTGCTGTCCCACGCCAATGGCAGGCGCGCCACGTCCGCCGTCGGCACGATGCCATCCTGCGTGGGGCCACCCTTGCCGGGCCAGAATACAGGCTTCGTGGCTGGCTGAGCGCTCACGAGAACGGACAGCAGGGCAAGGGAGAGGGCAGTGAGGGCAGGTGTGCGGATCATAGGCGTGAAGTTGACGGTGCTGGTGGGAAATTCTTTCGCCGAGGAAAAGAGCATGCATGGTTGGCCGCATCCAGCCGTATCCATCGACGATCATGAAAAATGCCATTCTTATCTGCCTCGCCCTCAGCCTGGGTGCTCACACACTTCGCGCTGAAGACAGCCTCAATGACCAACTCCGCCGTGCTGCCGAACGACTGAAAAACGAATTCGCCAAGGTGAAGGAGCAAAATACCGTCAAAGGCGGTGAATGGCACAAAAAGTCCCAAGAGCATTTGGCTGCCAGCCGCGAGGATTTTCTCAAGCAGGCTGGTGCTGCACTCACCCGCTGGAAGGCCGACATTGACGTGCTCAAGGATCAAGGCGGCCGTGACTACTTCAAAACCCGTGTCTCTGCGCTGGAGCAGCATTATGCTTTTGCCGTCAAGGAGCAGGAAACACTCACCGCCATTACCGACGACGCCCAGTTCCGTGCGCGGCAGAAGAGCTTTGATAAAACCCTGTGGACCCTCGAAGCCGCCGTCGCGCAGGCTCAGGAAGAGGCCGGGCTTTGAGCACAAGCTCTGCCCATTACGCCGCAACCACGGCGCGGCATTGCCTTGTTGCAGCGGTTAGGGTGGAGTAGCCTCAAGCCAACCACACACCATGAAAAAGCTTCACCACGTCATCGCCGCCATCGACTTCACCATGTCCTGCCGCGGCGCACTGCGGGAGGCTGTTCACCGCGCCTCACTCGACGGTGCTGCCATCACAGTCGTCCACGTCATGGACGAGTTCCTGGTGCATGAACTCAAAAGTGCCCTTTCCACCGATCAGGCCACGATCCGTGCTGAATGGCTGGAGCGGCTGAAGAAATTTGTGACCGACGCCGAAGTGGGTGAAGGGGTGAATGCGGAAGTTCGCATCGGCAACCCGTTCACCGAACTTGTCGAAGCCTGCCGCGTCCACAGCGCCGACTTACTCGTCATGGGGGCCAAGGGGTCGCGCAATGAACCGCACCGCATCGGTGTCATCGCCGCGAAGTGTGTGCGCAAAGCTCCTGTCGATGTCCTCGTGGTGCGTGAAGATGCCGTGGGACCGTTCAAGCGCATCGTCGCCTGTGTCGATTTTTCTGAAAACTCCGCCAAGGCGGTGCAGTGCGCGCTGCATGTCGCGCAAGAGGACGGCGGCTCGCTCGACTGCCTGCATGTGTATCAAAGCGCCCTGGCCATGTCGCTTGATTACGGCGGCTTTGCTCCTTCGCTGCCTGCCACTTACGATCCCGAGGCGCTGGTGCACTGGCGCAAGGATCTCGCGGCTTTCCTTGAACCACTGACTCGTGATGCGGGAACTGTGGCGGTCGCCCAGCACGTCACGGAGCGGGTGAATATCCGAGAAGCGATTCTAGATCACGTCAACGAGGTGCATGCCACCTTGGTGGTGCTCGGCACCAGTGGCAAATCCGGCCTGCGCGAGATGCTCATCGGTACCACGGCGGAAAAAATCGTGCAGCACGCACACTGCTCAATCCTCGCCGTGAAGCCCGATGGCTTCGTCATCGCCGCCGAATAAAAGTATTCTGTCCATGAAGCGGCCCCCGTCAGACGAACCCAGCATTGCCGCCTTGCAGGCAGCGCTCCAGGCTAGCGAGCAAATCTCCAGCGCCATCGTCGAGACGGCAGTCAACGCTATCATCACCATCAATGGCAGTGGTGTTATCGAAACCGCCAACACCGCCACGGAGCGTCTCTTCGGCTACCAATCCTCCGAGCTGATCGGCAGAAACATCAGCATGCTCATGCCGCAGCCCTATCGTGACCGGCATGACAGCTATGTGGAAAACTACCTGAACAGTGGCGTGAAGCGCATCATCGGCATCGGACGTGAAGTCGTGGGGCTGCGAAAAGACGGTTCGGTCTTTCCCATTGACCTCTCTGTCGGTGAGGCTGTGCTACCAAGCGGGCGTCGCATCTTCACCGGCATCATTCGGGATCTCACCGAACGCAAGGCGCTGGAGGATAAGATTCTCCACATCAGCGAAGAGGAGCAGGCACGCATCGGCCAGGACATTCACGATGATTTGTGCCAGCAACTCGCCGCCATCGGCTGCCTCGCCAAGGTGGCGCAAAAAAACCTCACCAAAGCTGGCAACCCCGAGGCAGAAAGTCTCGCAGAAATCGTCCAACTCATCAGCAAAGCCAACACCCGTGCGCGTGAAACGTCACGCGGGCTCATGCCCGTCGTGATCGACTCTGGCGGTCTCATGGCTGCGCTGGAGGAACTCGCGCAAAGCACCGCACGAGCCTTTGAGATTGCGTGTGAATTTCGTTACGATAATCCGGTGCAGGTGGCCGACAACAAGATTTCCGTGCAACTCTTCCGCATCGCCCAGGAGGCCGTCTCCAATGCGGCGAAGCATGGCCAGGCCCGGCGCGTGGACATTCATCTGGCCCGTCAGAGCGGCAGCATCGTCCTCACCGTGCGGGACAATGGCATTGGCATCCCCGACTCACCCGCCAAAGGAACTGGCATGGGACTCTTGACCATGAGCCATCGCGCTCAAATGATGGGGGGCACTCTCAAAATCGAGCCGCGCTCCGGCGGCGGCACCCAGGTCACATGCAGCGTTCCCGCACCAGCGAAAAATCAGTGAAGCGCCTCGTCCTCATCGACGACCACCCCATCATGCGCCACGGCCTCGCGCAGTTGGTCCGTGCCGAGGATGGGTTCGATGTTGTTGGAGAGGCTGGCAGTGCGCGCGAAGGGCTCGAAGTCGTGGGCAGACTCAAGCCCGACCTTGCGGTCATTGACCTCACCCTCCCTGACAAGAACGGCCTTGAACTCGTCAAAGACATCCGCGCCCTGCATCCCGCGACTCATTGCCTCGTGCTCTCCATGCACGATGAAACGCTCTATGGCGAGCGTGCGCTACGCGCCGGTGCCCGTGGTTATGTGATGAAGGAGGAGGCCGCTGACAACCTCGTCACCGCCATTCACAAAGTCATCAGCGGTGGTCTCTACATCAGTGAATCCCTCAACGCTCGCATGCTTGAGCAGGTCACCGGTTCTTCACGCTCCAAAGCCACCGGCATGGACTCCCTCACAGACCGCGAACTCGAAATTCTCGCACTCATCGGCAAAGGGGTTGCCACCAAAGTCATCGCTGCGCAGCTCAGCATCAGCGCCAGAACCGTCGAAGCTCATCGTGCCCACATCAAAGAAAAACTCAGCATGACCGACGGCTCCGCCCTCGTGCGCTACGCTGTGCAATGGGTGGAAAGTCAGACGAAAGTGTAGTGGCTGCTGTCTGGGCGGGTGGCGCGTCATTCAGGGAAACCAGATCCTACCAAGATAGGCAATCTGCCCTGGCCACCAGAAAGCAGCTCTCCTCTTTCAAAGTGTTATTTCGGGTCTTCCTGCTCAGATACCGATGGCCTTGATCAGACCGGTACTGGTTGGTTTTGATGCCAAAGCTCAATGGTGGTCATGCACCAAGGCTGCTGCAAAAAAGGGTCTTCAGCAGCGCCATCGCACCTGCGCTTGTGCAGGATGCGGAGACCCTGTACGCAGGGAAACAACCTCAAATATTGATGAAATTTGCGTTGACGCTTTATGGGGCACGCTCATAACCTGATCATACGGCAACCGCCGCCAACAACACTATGGCCAAGAAAGCAACCAAAGCAAAACCGGCAGCCAAGAAGGCTGCGAAAGCACCAGTAGCCAAAAAGGCTGCGAAAGCTCCAGCAGCCAAGAAAGCTGCGAAAGCACCCGCCGCCAAAAAAGCTGCGAAAACAAAACGGAAACCCAATCCTGCGCTCATGAAGCCGGTGCAGCCTGACGCGGTCCTCGGAGCCGTCGTCGGCACCAAGCCTGCTCCTCGTGGTCAGATCACGAAGAAGCTGTGGGACTACATCAAGAAGAACGGTCTCCAGGACGCGAAGAACAAGCGCAACATCAATGCCGATGACGCATTGAAGGCGGTGTTCGGCGGCAAGAAGACGGTGACCATGTTTGAGATGACCAAGCTGGTCTCCAAGCACATCAGCGCCTAATTCCATCCTGCATTCCTGACGCCGCGCCTGGTTCATTCCGGGCGCGGCGCTTTTTTTGATCGCTGCGTGTATTGCGTCGCAGAGCGCCCCCCACGACACGCAGGCCATGCCTCCTGTGCCTTGACTTTGAATCTCACGGCACGTGGGCCTCATAGTCCAGCTCCATGAACTCCACGACTTCAGGAATCCAGCGTTGCTGCACAAAGGCCGTGTGATCGGGGTGGTTGCTGTAAAATGCGTACGCGGCTTCGTCGGCAAACTCCATGGAGAGTCCGTAGGTGAAGCTGTTCTTCACACTCCTTTGACGCAGGCACTCAAACTTTTGCGCGCCTTCGATTTTCGCGAGTTCGCAGGCAGCTTGCAGAAAATCGCGCTCAGCAGTTGAGCCGGGAATGTGCTTGAGGCGGAAGGCGACCGTGTGGCGAATCATTACGGTACGATGAACGTAGAGTGAGCAAAGTCAAAAAACGCATCCCGTTGAGCGAGTCGCTGCTGGGCGCAGCTATTATAGCTTCAGTCTGCCACAGTGATCACGAATCCCACTGGCTCCGCTGCACGCCGATGAAAGTCATGCCGAGGCCAACCAGCACATGCACAAAGAGCACGAAACAAGCGATGGCGGGGCTGATCAGGTCCGTGTGGGTCACCTCCTTAACGGCGTCATAAAAGGCGGTGCTGCGCATGCTAGTCAGACTGCCGCTCCAACTCCAGAAGGCGACGACCAGCGGCTGTACCCAGTTTTCCAGCCAGTTAGGCAGGGTCAGAACGGCACCCGAGAGGGGAAGCTGAAAGCCGACGAGGTAGATGCACAGGATCGTGGCCTTTTCTGGGGTCTTGCTCATGGCCGAGATGCCCAGGCACACGCTCGTCATCGCCGCCGAGGCAAGGACCAGCAGCGCCAACTTGGTGATGAGATCTCCAGGTAGTCCGCCGACGACCATATCCACGAAGAACCCCATCCATAAACTCTGTGCCAGCACGAAGATGCCGAGGAAAATCACCTTGCTACCGATGTACGCAAAGGGATGCAAGCCACCGAGTTTCTCGCGCTCCAAAATCAAGCGTTCGGAGGCGATCTCCCGCGCCGCGTTGTTGCTGGCCATGAGCGTGACCAGCACTACCTGTAGCATGATGAGGCCGGAGACGAGTCCACCAGCCTCGAGCTGTTCTCCATGATGCGCGATCTTTTGTGTCCATTCAGCGAGCTGATCTGAATCCTGATAAGTCGAGAGAGCGCGTAGTGGCTTGATGCCGTCGAGAGCGAAAATGACGACGAGCAACGGGAAGCCCAGCAGCATGGCCAGGTGCAGCCACACCTGCGCCTTGTCACGGCGGAAGATGGTCCAGCGCCGACGTAGCAACTCAAACATCTGCGTCATCATGGACGGCATTTCGACTGGCGGCAGATCGTGATGCTCGTGGGTCTCCGTCGGCTCTGGTTTCGCCACCGCACGCTCTTCGCGCACGTAGGTCTTGGACGGACCACTGCTGGTCTTGGCCGCCGCATCCTCCGGCAGCACACGCGCGCCGTCGAAACCATGACGCTGGTAATAGGTCTCGCGGTACTTTTCCCAAGACTCATGCCAGTCGCCGGCCTTGCGCTCCGTCAGCTTGAGATAAACCTCTTCAGGGTGCTCGACGGCAAAATAGTGCAGCATCGACTGCGGCGGCCCATGATAGGTCAGCACCCCCTGGTACATCACCATCACGCTGTCATAGGCGTCCAGACTGGCCAAGCTGTGAGTGACGTTGATCACCACGCGCTTCGGGTGTCCGCGAGACAGCACACGCAGCAGATTGGTGATCTCGTTTTCGGATCGGGGATCAAGACCGCTCGTGACCTCGTCGCACAGCAGCAGGCAGGGGTCGGTGACCAATTCCAGCGCCAGCCCCAGACGGCGTTTCTGCCCCCCGGAAAGCACCTTCACCTGGCGGTCCGAAAGATGCGTCAAACCCGTCACTTCCAGGATGTGATCCAGCGCCGGGATGAAATCTTCCGTCTGTGCCAGTTGCGTTCGTAGCACCATCGCACTGGCGATGCTTTCTTCGACCGTCAGCAAATCGTAGGCCACGCTGAACTGGGGCACATAGCCGAGGTCGCCAGGATGCAAATCCTCCTCTTGGCTCAAATCCTTGCCATCCCAGAGCAGCTCTCCGCTGGTCTGCTGCTGAATGCCCGTGATCACCTTCAGCAGGG
>TBL_comb48_EPIDRAFT_1000389_pt1 | contig 34898 bp, 52 predicted proteins | sample TroBogEpilimnion_37_FD_10681 | JGI IMG/M metagenome (IMG submission 10681) | reverse complement strand
AACCTTAGAGACGCAAACCTTGGAGGCGCAAACCTTGGAGGCGCAAACCTTATAGGCGCAAACCTTAGAGACGCAAACCTTGGAGGCGCAAACCTTGGAGGCGCAAACCTTATAGGCGCAAACTTTAGAGGCGCAAACCTTTTTAATACATTAGGCGAAAAGAAATACGTCAAATCTTTTCAAATTGAAACTTATTCAGTAGTTTATACAAGTAGTATTTTGCAGATTGGTTGCAAAAAATATACTTTTCAAGAATGGAAAGATTTTGATGATGAAACTATTAAAAAGATGGATAGTAATGCCTCTGATTTTTGGATTAAATGGAAAGAAACTATATTTAAAATTATAGAAATGAGTCCAGCATTACCGACGAAGGATGAACAATGAAACAAAAACTACTAAAGATAATCGGAAGATTTGATTATGAATTTGGAAAATTAGCAATTAGGTGGATGTGATGACCGTAAAAGAAATAATGACAGTAGACGGAGGCATAACGCTCCCGATTAGTGCTGCAATGTTCCAGCGTATGATTAGAACGATTAAGTTATTTAAAGAAAATTTAGTCGAAGCAACAAAGACTATATCAAGTCTTAAAAATGATATAAAAATCTTAGAATCTCTATTACAAGATCAAGTGATTAGAAGTCAAGATCTTAGACAAAAGCTCAAACAGCTTGAAGAGTCGCAAGTTAAAATTAAAGCTATAAGCGTTACAGATATAAATGAATTTTTACATAACGCAGAAAGGGTATAAGATGATAGAATTCACAATTACCTATTTGCTAATGGCGATAGTTATATACTTAATAGATGGAGTCAGCATATCCGCTAGGGATGAGGGAACTAAATTCTATTTCGATAACTATGTAGGAACAGAGAAGTTAAAGATCATAGTAAGTATCCTTTGGCTCCCCCTTATTATAGTATTTTTATTTAGAGGGGGAAGATAATGTTTGAATACATCTTTATAGCACTAATCTATGTGCCAGAAAGCTCAACTATTACGATTAGTCAAAGAGTATCAAGCGAAAAAGAGTGTACGCTGATTGAAAAATCATTAAAACAAAAAGAGGCTCTAGTTGATACCTCTTGCATCGAAGTAAAGGCTTTGAAATGATAGATAAAACAGATAAAATATTATTGTCTACAGGCTTTATAGTTATCATAGTAGGCTATTTTATGTTAAGGATATTTGGATGAAACTTATATTTACTCTTTTTCTCTCAATCACGCTTAACGCTATGACACAGCAAGAAGTTTACAACATATCAGAAAGATACTGTGATAATGCATCTGTGATAGTAGCTATAAGCAAGGTAGAGAGCCAAATGGGTAAATACAAAGGTAATCACACGGCAAAGGGTATTTGTCAGTTACAGCCCACTACAGTTAGATTTATCGCTACAAAGGACAATCGACTAAGATGGGTTAAAAATTGTACAGACAAACAGTTGAGCTATGTACTCCAAAATAATGACCACCTAAACATAATGATTGCAAGTATAGCCTTTTCGTATCGGGTGAATAGATATAGTTATGACGAGGCAATTATGGCCCATTATAAATTTGGAAATACCGAATATTTAAATAAAGTGAGGAAAGAGTTATGAATAGAGATATTAAGTTTAGAGCTTACGATAAGATAAATAAAGAGATGGTTTATTCTGATAAAGAAGATTGTTTTTATGTAAATACTAAAGGTGTTTTATTTATGTTTAACAATCCAAAAAAAGATGAATATTATAAGAGTTATGATGTTATGCAATATACAGGCTTAAAAGATAAAAATGGTGTTGAGATTTATTGTAGCGATATAGTAATTGGAAGTGCGTATGAAAAGGATATTTATACTGGAGTAGTAGAATTCTACGATGCTTCTTTCGTTATGAAGATAGATGGTAGTAAAGGGTATTATAGATTAAACAAAATAACGTTTCAAACACTTGAAGTTATCGGAAACATTTATGAGCATGGTTTTTTACTTGAGAAGACTGTATGAAAGCATTAGAGTTTTTAAAAAATATAAAAGAAGATACTCCTTGCGAGTGGAAAGAACTAGATGAGATGCATAATGTACTTGTTGAAGTTGCAAGTTTTGAGGATTAAAGATGATTGATTTAAGAGAAGAGATGCGAGAGGATATGATGCGCGAGGCAAGAGAAGAAGAATTTACTTATAAGCAAATGAGAGATGATTTTGATTTCTTTATGGAAACATCAAACGGAAATGAGATAATTAAAAGTATTAACTCATTGATTAATGTAGCGTGTCAGTTTGGATATGAAAGAGACGACGTAATAGAATATATAAAGGATAATATTTGAGAGAAACTGGATACAGAGTTAAGCAAGAAAACAAAACTTTTGTAGCTTACAAAAATGGATTAGTATTAGCAAAAGGTTGCATAGCGATAGGAGATGCTTTACAAAGTATATGGATAGAAGAGGGTAGAAACCCAGAAGAAACTTATATCATATTGAATGATGTAGTAACGTGTGTGAGTAAGAAATATGAAACAGCTGCACCCATTAATTAATAAGAAAAGTTCCCACTATGACAATGGCGACAAAACAACCATTGAGCAGATTGAGGAAGTTTTAACAGTGGATCAGATGATAGGAGCGTGTATCTTTAATATTATGAAGTATCAAGATAGAAAAGATCACAAAGGGCAGCACGATAGCGACCTTGAAAAGATTAAATCTTATGACCGATACAAGTATATGTTAGAGTGTCTCGATGTAAGATTTAAAGATGTTATCGTGAGCGATGTTTATAAAAGATTAGGGATTGAATGGGAGTATAGATGATACAAATAAATAAAAACCTATGTGTAGGAATGTTCATTCTCGGCGCACTTGGATATTACACAAACGAAGAACTACAAAAAGATAAGCACTTGCAATATGTGGCGATGACGTTACGCAAAAAGCACTTTGCACTTAAAAATGGAAGCGCAAAGGATCGGATCACAATTAATGCAAAAGAGATTTTAAAACGTAGAGCTATTTGGGAATTACACGCTCACATAGCTGATGACGCTTGGAATGATGCGACTAAAAAGTTTCCTCCGACAAATTCAATATCGATCACGATGTTGATCTTTGCATTGCTACAAAAGCGACCAGACGCAAAGAAGTATTACGCATTTAATGATAAGAAAATACAATCCTATGTTGATGCATTACCTGAGAAAAATCATAGTTTCTCTTCACTTCGCACGGCTTCAAAAATGCTAGAAATGCTTGATTTTCAGATAGCGCACTATTATGTACAATTAAAAGAAAATGAAAAGAGTTTAAAATGTTAATGACCGCAAACGGGTTCAGTGAAACATATAATATACCTCGTGACACTGTAGACTCTTGGTGTATGCATAAAAAGCCGTGGATACAAAAGAAAGATAAGCATTTATTTGTTGATGTAGATGCTTATTTTAATCGCATTTATAGTATGCAAGATGTACGGATAAAAGCGCAAAACTATTACTATTATTTTACTTATGTAATCGGAGTTTACGCAACTTTCATCACTGAAAGACTAAGTAAACAACTTGGAGGAAATGTTGAGAATTGGAATACTTTTATCAGCGTTTCAATTTTTAAAGATATGGATAATAAACGAGATAGCGAACGATTACACAAGTTTATAAAGTGGTGCGAAGATGATAGAAACGCTTATAAGTATGGGGCTTATATGTGCGTTTCAGGAAGTCAGAGAAGAAAAGACTTTTTATTAAGATTGCGTGAGATGGTATGATCTACTCGCACACCTTTTGAGCTTGGAGTAGTTTTTCGCTGTATTCTTTTACAGCTATATAGTTTTTTAATACTTTTGCAATTATATCGTTATTGCTAATATAGTGTGTATTGTCGATTATTGGTAATTCGGTTTCAGGTATCACACATTTTTGAGGAACATATACAATTTTTGGAGTCTCGGGATTATTGGCACAGCCCGAGAGTAATAGAGCGATTAAGATAAAAGTTTTCATAATGTCTCCTTAGTTTAACGTATGAGTATAGGTAAATCCAACTGAGTCGCCCGTACACGAATCAATAAGAAAAGCTGTTAAGATCATTAATAGCATCACTGCAATTTTCATCTTTTTTCTCCTTAATTACTTCGATAGTTTTATAAACAGTCTGATACTTAGTAACTATTTTTTCATTCTCTTTTGGAAGCTGTTTAAGTTTCTCTGCATAGTCTGCTTTGTTTGCAATGATCGATGAGTTTTGCATATTAATAGAATTGACAAGCGTTTCTATCTTTGCATCTTGTGCTGATATCATTGCTTCCTTTTCTACTACTGTCATATGCTCAAATAGTCCAAACGCACACGCCAATACTATCATTATTTCAAGATAGTAAGACTTTACAAACGCTATAAATACTGTCATTTTATCCCCTTATTTATTATTAAAAGTTGCTATAGATATATCCATTCCATATTTTGCGAATAGGACAATTAGCGTTGTTATGAGCCATACTTTATAATTTAGTAACAGATTAACATATCCCTCATCTTCTCGATCATGTGCTTTTTCTAATATATTTACACGTGCTTCAATCGCGGGCAATACTGCTACTAATTTTCTAATTTCTTTTAGTTCTTCTGCTATATCCTCGAAAGAAGTTATAGCAGAAGATATTTTATGAATATCATCTAAGTATCTTTTTTCAAGCGTGTTATGTCTATCGATTACTGTTTTAACAGATAATTCCGTTAAAGAAAGTCTTGTGTGAAAATCTTCATTGTTGGGCATTATTGCCATCCTTTATATCTGGATTAAATTTCAATGCAACTCCTACACCTGCTATGACTGCGCCGAGTCCTATACCGAAAGCTTGTGCATCAAAAGACACGCTCTTGTATACGACAAACAGCTCAGAGCCTAGAAATTGCGCAAAAGCAACTATGGATAAAACACGAACTAAATCATACGTGTTATTATCACTTAGAGTTAAAAGTTGTTTTATAAATGTTGGCATTATAATATCTCCAATGTAATAGTATGCCCTGCTACTATAGCCGCATTAATCTTTGTTTGTAAATCATTGGCAGCTGGTCTGCTGTTCGCAATCCAATCCTTAGTAGGTGTTGAATCGTCATATCCTACTATCACACATCCCTCTGTATCTGCACTGTCATTTCCGCTATGAATACGTACTCCATCAAAACAAGGCACATTTAATACGTGTAGCATATCTTTTCCGAAGTGTTGTGAGTGGTCAATTATTACTTGATAACTGCCTCTTGGTATGCATGTAACATTTTGTACCTTATGAGAGCACCCAACAGCTTCGAGCTTTCTATCTATATCCTCGATAGTATGACAAAAATAAACTCCATCAATTGATAACTTACCTTTAGTGAATGTATCTCCGAATATATCTCTATGTATTACTACTTTCATTATTATACTCCCACAAAAAAGCTATTTCGCTCTGTAGAGAACCACGTTGCGAAAGGCATAAAGTCCGACTGAGATATTGGCATAGTAACCCCATTTTCAAATTCTAGTACAGTAGATGCTATACCTCCCATTTGAAATGCTACGGCTACAGCTACGACAGTATCTTGCGTGTCTTTTGTAAGTGGGACTTGATAGTCTATACCATTTTGAGTATAGGGCTTGCCTTGTAGCTTTAATTCGCTAATTGTCAGAGGATCGTCTTCGCCTGTTATTGTTACTGTTCCGTCTAGTTCATAAATTATTGTTTTCATTATTGTATCCTTATTCCTGAAGCATAGCAACTTGAATTTTGTTCAAGAGTGGCTATATTGATAGTGGCTGGATGACCTGAAGCCGATGGTATTAAAAATCCGCCTTGTGTAATACTATAAAGACTGCCGAAGTATCTGCTCAATGGTATTCCATAAGAGGAAGATGTTGCAGCTACGCTACCAGTTCCGTTTAAATAACAAGTAATATAATATAAACCTGCTTGTAAAATAATTGGAGTTATAGTACCTGTAATATATGCTACCGAAGAAAGAGAAATTGTTCCAGTTTCTGATAATTTAGTTCCTACAACACCATTCATTTTATATATAGCTATCGTCCCAGATGCCGTTCCAGATGTGGTGCATTGTATTACTAAAGCGTCTGTTGTTATTTTTGCTTTAACTTCTATAAACATACCGAACGAGTAAGCAGTATTTATAGACCTGTTTGATATACAATTTTCAGGAAAATATAAATTTTGACTAATATACTGAACCGACGAGTTACTAGGCAAGTTAGTTAACAAACTCCCATCAACCGCAGGAAGTTTAGCTCCTGCATCTAATTTAACAAGTTGAGAAGCACCATTAAAAGTATTTCCTTGTGTTGTTACGTTTGTTGGAGTTCCACTTAAATCTGAGTATGCCCCTGATGTTGCAACGGGAGCTAAACTTTGCCACTTAGTATCATAATCAGCATTACTATTTTTAACTAAAGCTTGACCAGTTGTTCCTCCAGATGTGCTTACATAGCTCGATACATCTCCAAGATAGTCCCAAGTAGTTCCGTTTGATCTATACATACCAGCTAGTTTTCTATTGATATATATAATACCTGTTGTAGATAAAACAACATATATTTTATTAGTAACTGTAGAAGCTACTGGAAGAGCGGCATAATTAGTTACTTCCGTATAGGTAGATGCTGTTCCGCCGCCTGAACTTGGTGGGAATATAATATTTTTCATGTTATTCCTACTTAATTATAGCGATAGTTACAGTTAATACACTATTAGCTCTTGCATATAACGTATCTGATGTTGGAGTATAAGTATAAGTATCTCCATCACTTAACATTATAAAAGCACTACTTGAAGTTGGAGCAGTATCTCCTACATATATTAAGCATCCGCTGTTCCCATTACACTGCAAAAGTGCTACAGTGGTACTAATTAAAGTCCAAGAATCTGTTATAGTTTGATTTATTGTTGTCATTAAATCTCTCCATCCTCTTGAATTTCGTGCATCTCATTTTTAAAACTATCTTCACAGTGGGTTTCGTTTCCCATAAGCATATTTATGATGTGCATAAATAGGCAGTTCTCTTTATGCCCTTTGTCACACAGATACCAAGTCCAGCTAGATATAGTAAATTTCTCTTGATTATATAAAATACTACCACCTGCTTGGTCAAAACCGATAGCTACGTTTTTATAGTATTCTGCAAGATCTTCGTGTCTGATTATCTTCATAATAGTGTTCCATATAATCACTGGCAAGAATAATACTATCAAGATGCAGATCGCTAACACTACAAATAGTATATTTTGCAAGATTTTCATAATAGGGCCGCCTCATTAAATAAATCGCCGAGAGTAGTTTCAGCAAATCCAAGAGAACCCATAAGCTGAACAATTAACGGATTATTAATATCGACATCACTTGCATACTCCCACTCAATTTGAGCCTGCTCTTTCATAGGAGATGATAGACTATCTATTGTGGTCTGAACATCACTCAATTTGTTATGAGCGAGTAGTGCCAGTCTTGCCTGTCTCATAGTGATAGAAGTTATTTGAATAGGGGCTGGAACAATAGCCGCTTGAAATTCCTCATCCGTTAAAAGAGTCCAAGTATCTTTAACTAAGAAGCTTTGGTCTCCGTCTATATCTGTTGCTTCACCTATTCCGTGAAGCTGTTTATTTTCATCTATGTAGTGTTTCATTTGTTTTTCCTTTTTTATCTAAGTTCTACTATCGTAACAAAATTTAAAATTTTGTACGAAAACCCAGTTGGTACAGTAAAAGACGTATTAACCAGAGAAGCTGAAGATGCGGTACCTATCGCAACAAAGGCTATTCCATCCATTGAAATATAAACTGAAACACTAGCAAATGCGCTATGTACTACATTTATAAAAATAGGTCTACCCGTAGTATTGTAATAAACTACCCCTGATGCTCTTTGTGTTGTCATATCTTTCACTGTTTGACCTACCCCTAATCCACCAACTACCCCATTAACCGCAGTCTGCCCTATAACAGTAGCACTTGAAACGGTAGGCGTTAAGGTTAATGCCGATGGTGTAGTAATCTGATATTGGATTGTCGTACCAGTAAAAGCAGTAACTGTATAAATACCATTTGGGATAATATAGTTATTAGCTGTACTTACTGCTGTAGATGTTGTTAAACCGTTTACGTTAATCCAATCTCCAACTATAAAAGTGTGACTTGCTACTGTTAGAGTTATCGTTGTTGTTGTAGTGCCTGTATAGCTCCAAGCGGTAATAGATACGGGAGTAGCTTTATATGAAATAGCATTTATATTTGGAGTAATAATATTTGGAGACACTGGAAGTACTAAAGACGTTCCATCTTTCCTATAATAATCTAAACAAGTCCAATATCCACTTGCTCCATTATTACATATGAATGTAGCTGTATCGCCAACAGCAGTTGTAATATTTGCACTTGTTGGTAGATTTAGAGAAGTTGCGTTATGAGTTAAAATAAGTATCCCGTCAAAAATAACATTTCTTATTGTACCATTTATTGAAACACCTAAACTTGTTATTGTGGTATTACCTGTAATATGTAATGTATCCCCTGCAAGATATGTTCCTATCGTACATGTAGAGGCAGAAGCAATACTTGTCTGTAATGTATTCTCATTTTTAGTTGAGTTAGGAATTGCAGAAATTATACTATCAGTGGTAGTACCAAGTAATGAGTTTTGAATTGATGCTATAAATATAGGACTAAACCCTGAAATAATATAGCTTGAAACGTGAGATACCTCAACTGTTGTGTAGTACCAAGTTGAAGTAGTTTCTCCAATCTCAATATAAGCATCTGATGTAGTTCTTGTGAAGCGTACATTTATAGGAGTAAGAGCATTCGTTCCAAGTAGTACAGCTTGTGTATTATACCAAACTCCTGTATCCATATTTCCTTTAATCATAAACTTATATGATGCTGGATTTGTTGCACTTGAATGATCTCTATCATCTTGTATAACTGTAATCTCCATAAATCCTAAGTCTACAGTTGAAGCTGTTGCAGTTACAAGCCCTGTTATTTTTATAGATAATGCGCCCGTACTTGTACCTGAAAAGTAATTTAAGTATTGTGTATCAGCAGAAGATACAGCATTATTAGATGTATTTGTTACAGAATGTATTCCATAATCAGTCCATTTTTCCCAATATGAAATGTTAGTAGGACTTATATCTCCGAGCGTACTTGTATGTGGCGTAATACAAGCGTACTTGGCTGTTCCATAAGTAACTAAATCATTTATCTTATGAACTCCATCGCTCCAAGTTCCCTTGTTAACAAAGCCTACTCTTCCTAGATTTGCAGTTGACATTAATTATCTCCTAATATGTAATTATAAATTCGCCATTAACTAATGATGGTACTGATGTTAAACCATTTGCATATGAAACAATAAGCTCTCCATCTGATAAAGAAAACCCAGCCCAATTCATATTGGCATATGCAGCACTTACGATTGCTGATGACTCTGATAAACTTGCATTTGCATTTGATATCGATGCTTGTATAATAGCAATATTTGCACTTGCTTGTGCTATTGATGCATTATTTGCTAAGGAAGCAGCGGCATCTAATATTGTTTGATTGTCTAGAACAGAAGACGTAAAGTTATTTAATGTCCAAACGATCGCACCATATTGGTCATATAGACTAATATTAAAATTACCATACGGTAAAAATACTCTTGCTTTTCCTGATGCAGATAATACAATAGGATTAGTATTTTGAATTGTTAATGCAGAATCTTGATATGTAGAAGAATAAAGACCTGTTGAAGTATCATAGATAAAGAGTTTTCCATAAGGAACTACAAGTCCATCATTATCTATACCTTGAAAATTAGCATCTGTAAAAAGTAATCCTGACATATCCTCTCCTAATATTTATTAATATGAATTATACCATTATTTTTTTGTATTTAACTTACTTTGGAATGGATTAAGTATATTGTCATCCCATTGTGCTTTCTCAGATTCTTTAACTACACTTTGTTTATTTGGTAATAGTCCACCATATTTAAGAGCTGATATCGCTTTTCTCTTATCACTATCATTTAATTTAGGAAGTTCTTCTTGTATTATTTTCAGTCTATCATCTTGGTTATCTGCTTTCTGAACTTTCTCAATCATTTTATTTATTGATTGTTTTCCCTCAAAGCTTTGTAGTCTTTCAGGATTAGTTTCTTTATAGAACCTACGAGCCATTACCATATCTTCTGGTTTAATATCTTCTCCCTTGCTTGAAGATTCTAACATTTTAAATATACCTGTAGAGAAATTAAGTGGCCCACCTCCATAAGTAGATGTAAGATATTTAATATCTTCTGGTGTTAGGTCAAGCCCTATTTTCTCAGTTCCTTGTACAAGTTTGATTGCAAGTCTACCACCTAATGTTTCAGGAGTAGTTGGAAAGTATTTATCAGATGGGTTAGCTAAGTCCATTCCTTTTGGACTAATCATTTGACCTTTCCAGTTTGTATTATCGTGGACATCTTTAAAAGCATTTAGCACACTAGGAGTTAATGCAGAAAAAACATCTCTTCCATTTATAGGCATATATGACTGACCTATCGATTGTATAACTTTTACTATCGGATTACCTTGAGACTTACCTACTGCAACATCTCGTAAAGATTCTACCATTGTTTTAATAGGTTTAAATCCCCATCCTATAGGTATATTTATTCTTCTTAACTCTCCATCTTTACTATCAAGAAGTATTACATAATTACTTGTTCGTTCAAACTGATTTACCTTATCTCTCCAATCTGGATCTACAGTATCATTATGTGAATCGATAGCAGCAGATGTAGCAGTAATTATTCCAACTGTACTTGCTAATACTTTAGGGTTTTTAAATGCCCTAATCATTTTGTATGAACCTTGTATCGAAGCATTAGAGAACATATAAACTGCATTTACCCAAGGTGTAGCTGTACCTTTTCTATTGAAGTCAATGGTAGTTTCTTTAGCAATGATCGCCGCTCTCTCTCTTGATAGTCCTTTATCTAATGCTTGTTTATATGCCGCAAGTCTTGTACTATCTTCAAATATAGTATTGTAATTATCTATAGATTGAAATACTTTCTCGACAGCTTGGCGAGGTTTTGAGCCTGCAAGTTTAAACATATCGTCTACATCTTTTGTAATCTTAGTTTTATTTGCAAGAGTAATGCCGCCTGTAGTTCCTCCATCAAGTTTCATTTGTGCATATAGTTTTGTTGATTCTGTTGCTTTTCCTAGCATATGTTCTGTTACTGCTTTAACTGCCCACGCTTGATTTCCAACCGCTCCTATTGCATCTTTACCGCTCATCTCTGCGGCATTATAAACAAATGCCTCTTGCATATCTCTAACTATATTTGATAGTGCAAATTCAGGATTAAATCTTGTATATAGTCCTGCGATAGTTCTTGTAACTGGAGCGATAGTATTTGCTATAATTCCACGCTCTTCTACGTTGAGTTGATTATAAACTTTAGCAATAATAGGGTCATTTGGTATGATAACTTTTTTCTTTCCATCTTTATATAGAACTATCATGTCATCAGTAGGTTGTTCTATTAATGGAATATCTTTTAAATCTTTACCAACCATTCTTAACCCACGTGCTTCACCAAGCGTCTTATCTGCTTTAAACATATCCCACATAGCAAGGCCTACTCTATTCTTCTCTGCTCTTATAATAGCCTCTTGAACATTAGCAGATACATTTCCTAAGATATCAGATACTTCAAGGTCACTACCTTTAGCTACTTTAATACCAGTTGATTTTACGCTAAAACCTTTTCCGCCTGTAATGCTTCCAACTGCCTCTTTATCTTCTGGCATTATACGTTGTAATGGAACATGATTTTTATACTTAGCTCTTAGAGTATCATATAATTCAGGAGTTATAATTTGCCCATCTTTTAAGATATCGAGTGTTTGATTATTTAACTTACGAACATCATTTGCAAGTCCTGATAAAACTTTATATTTTTCTGGGTCGTTTTTTCTAAGCTCGATAAGTGATTTTAAAGCAGAACGTGTGCTTATTCCTGCTGCACTATCTCGTATAGCCTTATTTCTTTCTGGTGCGTGTTGAGCAATTAAGAAAGAGTTTAAATCATTTCTAACGCTATCTATATCTTCGCCTATCTGTTTTGCATACTTGGAAATATTATCGACTAATATTTGTTGAGTATCACGAACTAATGCGATACGTTCCCCAGTTCTTCCATAAATAGCTTTTCGTGCATCATTAACTTTTTGTCCGAAATCAAAACTTAGCAGTCCTTGTTTTGCCATTTTTTTATCATGCTCTAGCAAAATCTTCTCAGCTGGTTTCCAATAGTCTTGTAATGTTTCAGTTACTTTATCTACTGCGTTGGTTACTTGTTCTTTGTATGGAGTAGTATTAGAAACTTCTTTAATATTATTTGATATTGACATCATAGGTTTTGTTTCTTTACTTACTTCTTTTACTTCTTGCTTAATAGCCGATGATTTCAATAACGCCGCTATGTCTTTCTCATTCATCTTGGAGATTAACCACTTTTCATCTACTCCTAACTTCACGGCAGTTTTTGAAACAAACACTTTTACTGCGTCTATAATGTTTCGCACGAACTGTTTTAGCTTGGGTGACATATCAATACCGAGTTGGTATTTCTCTACTAGGTAGCTCATCATTTCTCTGTTGATATTCTTAGCGTCCGTTCCAGCGTCTTTAGCGGATTTAAAAGCTTGTTTGACTAATGGTTCGTCTTTGAGTTGTTTTAGGCGTAGGACTAGCGTATCGTGCGATTCTCCGAGTATTTTCTCTCCTGAAAATTCTGCTTTATGTAACAGCTCGTGAACGAGTACACCATTTACTTCTTCTGGCTTCATAGCATCCGCTACTAAATGGACTTTACCATCTTTTGGATTAAATATACCACGAACTTTACCACCTGATGAAAACTCAACACCGTTATCGACTAATCCTTTAGGTAGGTCTTTGTATGATTGTACGATATTGATATCACCTTTTAGGTTATCATAGTTTTTACCAAGTAGTTTTTTTGCTGATTGGTGGATAGCTTCGGTTGTGGTTGAGCCTTGTGTACCTTTGCTCATTAGTATATCACTTTGTGGATTATATCCCCACTCATGTATAGAATCACCATTTGTATGTATATCTTTTGCTTTTACTTCTTTACTTATAATATCATATTGTCCATTTTCTACCCAACTGCTACCATGCCATTTTGCATAATCTTTATTTGTAGTTACCCAATCTCCTGCATTAATATCTTTTACTCCTTTCGGAACTGCTCTATAGATAGTTACTTTTGCATCTGGTTTATTGCGCATAGCTTGTATTACTTTAACACTTTTTTCATCCATTGGTTTATTTCCTGTTCCATAATACTGAACAGCTTTATTTGAATAAATATCATCAGGAAAAATATCAGTAAGATTATCGCCACTATTAGCCTCTTCCCTTTGCGGGGCTTTATGCCATCCACGATAATCCTCTCCTTTACTAAACAAAGGACTTCCATCCATACCAATAGGTTCTTCCTTCATATAATCAGGATGATTATCTAAAGTATCTAAATCAGATTTTAGTTTTTCAAGTGTTGTAGGATTTGCAGTTCCATTTCTTATATCTCTTACATCATTCTTTGTTATCTTGAAGTCATAATTATAGTTCTTTGAGTAAGATGGATATTCAAATGATGTAGTATTACCAATATCATTATTATAAACAACACCTCCTTTTTTATCTATTACTTGTGGACTTCGTGCATCTTTAGCAGATACATTTTCACGCATATCTAAAAGTTCATTGAGTCTTGGATTATCTAGTGGATTAACTTCTTCTTGTATAGGAGATAATGCTTCTGATGTTTTAAAATGTGGCTCTTCGCCCATATCTACTAAATGTTTGTTTATTAAATCTTCTATAGGCGGCTGTTCTTTAGCTACATTTCCGGCAATTATATCTGTAAATGATTTTGATTTTATTGCTTGTTGTACTTTAGGATCAGCTTTGATAATATCACTTGCTACTTTAGCAGATACATCACCGCTTTGTACCGCTTTTAGTAGTGGTTCGTGTTGTTTAATTATAGTCTTGCTTAATGCTCCACTTTTTACAGCATCGCCTAAGTATGCAAGTTCTATTCCACCTTTAGGTATAAATCCAAAACCTGGCATCACTTCATCACTTGCATCTTGAGTAAAATCATCTTGGTGTTGCATATTTGCATACTGCTCATTAACTCTGTTCTGAACTTCTTGTGGTGTTCCCATTCTTCCAGTTAGTACATCAGTAAGTGTTCTCTCTGGGTATTGTAGCCCGTGTGTATTTATATCTGCATAGCTATTTACTTTACTAGATAGCATATCAAGAGGCTTTTGTTTTTGTATATTATTTGATTTTGGAACTATCTTTGAGGCATTATCTATTCCTGATAATACATCTTGTAAGGGAGAGGATTCTGGTGCATTATCCGAGAATTGAGACCAATCAACTTTACCCTTTGATGGAGGAGGAGTGTTAGAGAATTGAGACCAATCAACTTTTGAAGAAGATGTTTTACTAGCTATTTTACTGATACTATTAATGCTATTTAAAACATCATCAACTTGTGAAGTAGGTGGAGCATCTGAAAATTGAGACCAATCGACTGGCATTATTTAATCCTTACTGGTGTTCCATTTATTACACTGTATGGGTTTCCTGACTTATCATATATTACTGTTCCGTTCTGTGGAACTTTTTGCCCTCCACCATATGATGACTTAGACGTAATAGTTTTATTTCCCATAACTGGGTCTGCTATATTAGTAGTTCTCTGTGCTGACATTACTTGTCTTATCCCATCGTTGATATCATTAGCAGTTCCATTATCTACTAATGCTCTAGCCTTCATTTCTAATACGCTAGGTTTTCCACCTGATGTAGGATTAGATGCTCTTGATTGTGCAATAGCCTGTCTAGAAGAAGAGTTTAATTTTGCTATATCAGTTTTTGTATCATTATTGCTATCCGCTATGTCTAGTTTAGTTTGATTATTTTTATCTGCAAGAACATTTTTATTATCATATAGTGCATTAATTTGACTAAGTTTATTTTCATTTGCCGTTTTAGCTTCTGCTTGTTTTTCAAGTAAAGATACACCACCATCTGCCACTAACAAGTCATTCATCATATGAGGCAAATTTTGTTGCCATTGTTCTGGTGTTGTTCCATATTTTTGAGTTACCCCTTGTTGCTCTTCTGGTGTAAGCGTAGCTACATATTTAGCAAGGGTATCTTTTTGCTGAATAGGGTCTTGTATCCCCATTATTGAATTTACTGCAAGACCATGTTGATTTATGTTTTGCTTCATCTGCGCAGTTTTTTGTTGTTTTTCTTCTTCTGAAAGTTTATCCCAGTTTAGTTTTTGTGCAACAGAAGTTGCAACTGCTGCCTTTGGATTTTGTATAAAATCTTTATCTGCTTGTTGCGATGCCTTCTGCTGATCGTTTTCATTTGATAACATATCCTGACGTATAGAATTTGTATCTCTATTTTGTTGCGCTGTCTTTAAGTCTGATACCGTTGATAGTATGTTGCCTAAATCGATTCCATATTGATTAGCTACTGGCATTTAATTACCCTCCGTATACGTTAGAAAATTGGCTTATATTACCTGTCGCCGGTACACCATACTGTGAAGTATTGTACATATTATATAGTGTAGCATTTCCTATGCCTTGGTTTATAGAATTACCGATACCGCTATAAGCATTTGCCTGTGCATTGCCTGCGCCTATTTGACCTTGTGCCATTGCGTTTCCAGTTGCTTGAATAGTATTTGCCGCACCACTTGAGTAGTTCTGCATAGCATTCTGTGTTTGTCCTGCTGCACCACGCCCTATATTTGCAACATTTAATTGAGTGTTTGCATTTGTATTATAGTCTTGCAGTGAACGATTATAAGCATTTTGATATTCTGTTGATGCTTGACCTTGACCATAGTTTAAAAGAGCTTTATCTTGTGCTCCTGATAGAAGTTTACCTCTTGATGATGCACTAGCATCTAGGGCATTAATTCCTTGTTGTGTTCTAAACTGATAAGACGGATCAGCAGTTAGGTCATTATACGAGAATTTAAATGCGGGGTTATCTGCATAGTTTCCTAGAGCTTTAAGTCCTGCATCTTGCCACGGCTGATTTAATGCAACTTGTTTGTCAAACATCTGCTTTTGAACGTTAAGGCTTTGCGCATTACTTGCCGCTTGTGAATTTGCTGCACTTTTTGCTGCATCTGCTTGTGCTTGTCCGCCCATGTATGCACCTACGCCTCCTATTATTGCTGCCCCTCCGATTGCTACTCCTGACATAATAATGCTCCTTGCTTTATTTTATTTACTGCATTTGGTAATCTTGATGCTAGTTTTTCTGGCTCATTTGTGAATTCATTTTCTGCTTCAGTAATATTTTTTGCATCTGTTTTAAATATCATTGTAATAGTTGTTGGCTCTATTGCTAACGCTATCTGCTTTCTATTTGCTTCCGCTATAAACACATTAAATCCTTTTGTCTCTACTACTTCTTCGCCTATTAATAAACGTATATGTCCATTTACAATTAGCGTAGTAGGCACTGATATAATAACGCCTGATGCTACTTGACCAACATCAAGATGTATTGTTCTTGTATATACTCCAGCGTGAAGAGTATGAAAAGTTGGAATATCAATTTGATCTAATGTAGATATATACTTTTCCATCTCACAAGCAAAGCTTATATCTTCACAAGACATAGAAGGTATTAAGTCTTTCATAACAATTTCTTTGAGTGTATTAGGTTTGTAGTTTTGTACCCAAACGATTCAGCTACCTTAGATAGTCTTGATTCTATTGGAGAAGTCATAGATATAATAACAGCTCCATTTTGTTTTGCTATTTCTTCTGCGTGGTTAAGTAATTTTTTACCCATACCGTACTTTCTAAAATCTGGATGAACAAAGAATGAGTCTACTATTGCAATAGTGCTATGTGAATGTGTTAGATGCGCATATGATATCATACAGAATCCAAGTAGTTCATCTTGTTGATATAAACCACTAATTGTAAGAATTTTATTATCTTCTAGTGTTTGATATAGTTCTATATTTGGATTTGCCTTTGGTGCTTCTGAAACAATAGATTCTTGCTCATATAGAGAAAAAAGATTATTCTCTATTTCTTGTTTAAATAAGGTTGCAACAGTAATAGATTTAATCATCTGATATCCCTTTTTATTTTTAATATTATAACATATTAATTTGGTAAAGTTATACTTGTTAGTAACCCATCTGTAAAATGTAGTGTCTTATATGTAGTTGGAGAATACATCACTGTTACGTCAGCAGTCATCCCAGTATTTAATCTCTTTATAATCTTAGTTAAGAATATAACAAACGGATTAGTAGGAAGTGCATTATCTTGTACTATCTGTACTACAGTTGGAACAGGATCGAGTTTAATACTATTCACGACATATCCGCAAATGCTGCAATAATATTAACCATAGACTTGCATCTAGTAGTAATTGATAGTGTAAGATTTCTATGTCTCCCTAGTCTTCTCCATATAATACGCTTCTTTCTGTCTCCTGTCACTCCCAGAGATATTACATGTTCATTCTTGAAAGTAAACCCTCCATCGTCTGAAAATGAAAGCGATATAGTATCCTCTTCATTTTCTAAAGACTTTCCAGTTTCCATATCTATCTCAAACTTGTTAAGTGTAAAGTAATCGATGCCATTTCCGAATGGGGAAGTCTCGGCAGTTCTTAATATTGTTTGTCCATTCTCTGTATGATAGTCTAGTCCAACGTGATATATATTTCCACTAGATACGTCAGCACCAACCCATATTCCTTTCTCATTAACAACCATATTACGTAATCCCCAAGAACCGCCTAGAGATTGTCTTGTATGCCATAGATTGGTTGCCATATCATATGCGTATGTAGTTTTACCATCTATTGTAAGCACATAGAAATAGTGTCCTTCCTCATAGTATGTAAATGCTCTATAGTCACTTGTTCCTCTAGTTGCTAATGGGTATTCAATAGCTGCTGTACTTATCTTTGTTGGTGTATATCCGTTCATTGTATAGACACAGTTATCATTACCTACCCAATAAACTGTATTATTTGTTGCCGCTATTGTCTTATAATTTATACATCCATATAATGCAAAAGAGCCTTGTATCCTATCAAATGGAAATAGTGCATCTCCACTATTGTACCAGATCTCTATAGAGTTTGTTCCGAAGATATATACTCTTTGATTTACTGAAATCAATCCTACGATATTATCAGGAGAACCCTCAGCACTTGCATACATAGTCGCATCAAAAGTTACAGCATATAGATTACTAATAAAGAATTGATTTGTACCTGATCGGTTAAATATAAAGTATCCATCTTGGAATGTTACGGTATCACTTGGATAATATGCAATATCAGTAATTTGCGTAACTGTTACCCCATCTGAATAATAACCATTTCCGCCAACTACTACAAAGTTTATACCATTATCGGCTATTGATACAGAGTCAACAGCACTAAAGTCTACCACTCCGACCGTGCTTATAAGATTATCGGTATGACTTACTTTATAGATATAGGTTTTTGTAACTACATATAGATCACTTTTAAAATAGTGCATACCTATAATAGGTGCATTTTCCACTGTTGTATAGAGAGACCATCCAGGTGTTCCAATAAGGACTACAGAACTTTTCGCTGTTGGAGGCATTGTTTCTGAGTACATATTTATAAGAGTCTCATTATTTCCCTTGAAGTTACGAGCTTGTGATGTAGCTATTGCAAAAGGTACTTTTGGCATTATCTTGTCACACCACTTACGATATCATAGTATCCGAAACGTTGGTTGCTTTGCATAAGTCCAGCATCTACATTAAGAGTCTTCTTTACCGCATTTCTTGACTTAATATTATGCATAAGCCCTTGTGCTATTGCAACTACTTCTTGACGTAATTGTACGCCATACTCTGCCGCTAGTCTTACTGCTAGTTGATATCTAAGCATTTCCTCAAATCCGTAATCCCAATCAATATTATCAGTTGGTTTATAGTTTCCTACATATGGAACTTTGCAAATAAGATGAAGCGTATAAGACGAGAAAGGAACTGTGTCAAATTGAATAGAAAGATTATGACCATAATAATTTTCATAGTATTTTAATGGAGGTGCTACTATATTTTTCCATACCATATCTGCCCATTCATTAATTCCCATTGGTGTCATTTTAAAGTCAACACCTGATGCATCACGAAAGAAAGCTGATTGAATAGACATAGGAGCAGTTTCTACAAATGTATTATTTATATCTGAGCCTATTGTTATTTTAGAAGTCCACCCAATCGACGGAGGATGATATGCTTTTTCTTGCATATATGATACAGTTAAATTCTGGATATTAAAGCTATCGATCATTCCATTAAATCTATCAAGTGCATCTTTATGTTCTGTTGTAGAAGCTTCTTCTCCTGCTGCAAGAACCCCAATAAGTCTCAATGATCCATTAATAGTATCTGTCAATAGCATTTATTACCCTTTATTTTCTGACTGTTCTTTATATTTACGCTCTATCTCTTCTTGTATCATACCGATAAGCTTTTCAGTTTTTACATTTGATGGGAACTCTAGTCCTAGTTCTGTCGCTTCTTTCTTAAGTAAGTCACGTTCACCTAGTACTATATCAACATCCTCTACTACATTACAGTTAGCAGGAGTATCAGACCACTTGTCTTTGTTGTACTCATCTTCGTTATTAAACAAAACTCCCTCGCCAGTTTCTACATTATACATCCAATGTTTACTCACTCAGTATCCTTTAAAGTTGGTTGAATAATCCTCTCCAAAGAGAGAACTATCAGCGAACTTAGCTTAGTTTCGCCGTAAATTGTTTAAAAATGAGCTCAGGGTTCATAAGTTTTACGCCCCATACCGCATCTAAACGAGTTGTTTCTGTATGATCTCCAACTGTATATCCTTCTGTTAAAGAAAGAGATAATCCACTTTCTGCATCTGTGATACGTTCTGCGACTACCGCTGATCTAGGAAGTTCTAGTTGTGGAACACATAGAGCAATAGCATTTTTGTGCATATAGAAGTTTTGACGATAAACCCCGTTAGCCGTTCCCATTACTGTAATAGCTGCATTATTTGCAACTGCCGCCGATACATTTTGGTAAGCAGCTAATGATACTGATGTACCCTCTACGTCTGTTGTTGTTAATGATCCATCGTTTATTGATGGGCTAACCAGAACAGTTGCATTTCCACCTGAATCACTATTTACATCAGCAGTTACTACGAATGTCTGCAAACGTCCAGTTGATGTACGAGTGATAGGATTAATTTCATATACACCAGCAAAAGTAATGATATCATATTTTTTCAATAGACCAGTTACAGATGCAGTCCAACCATCAGTTACAATAGATGCTCCAGTTTGTGCCGTTGCATTATTTGCAAGTGGAATACCACCATAGTTACCTACTGTATGAGTTGGAACAATTGGAGATGAATAAAACTCCATTCCGCTTAGTGGGCCCATATAACCTTTTTGAATTGAATCTTTAGCAATACTACCTTGTCCTGCAAATACAGTCATCAAAGATGTAGAAATGTTTGCTGCATCAATATCATTGATAAGTGCAGAACGTAAGCCAGTACCTTCATCAGGAATTGCAACTCCATTCATTTGAGCGCGAGTAAGCGCAAACGTAGAATATGATAAATCAGACCCAACAGTTCCAGTCATAAAGTAAGCGTTTCTTGCTTCTTCGAATACAGATAGTTCGATTTGAGTTGCAATCTCACCAACAGCTGGCTGAATATATCTTTGAGAAAAATCTTCAATAGATAGAGTTAAATCTTGAACAGTCCATTTAAGACCAACATTACGCTGACGATTAATTGTAATTGTTACAGTGTTATCAACTAATGGTTGTACACCAAGCGTTCTTCCCTCTGTTGATTTAACACGGTAAGGCTTTTTAACATTTACACTATTACCAACTCCATTAACTACCTTGCTTTCAAGGTCACGATATACACGCTTACACGCAACTAAATTGTTCTTAAACTGCCACATCGCTTCTTTGAGGATGAGGTCTGATGTGAGTAACTTCCCACCGATACCATTTGTTTGAGGCATTTTGTTTTCTCCCTATTAAATAAAGCCGTTAGACTTTCTTGATTGATTTCTCCGCATCGCTTCATACTCTGATTGAGTAGATGCTTCGCTTAAACTACGTGGAGGCATATTACTACCACCAACAGGCGTAACTGGATCAGGCGCACTTGTTACTTTTTTAGTAATTGGTGCGACAACTTTCGGTTGAGAGAGTTTTACTTCAATCTTCCCTATCTCAATAGCGATCTTCGCCAACGACAACTTAGATAATACTCTTGCTTCTTTAGGATTATTTGCGAGATAATATGCGACTTCTCCTAGATCATCGCTCTCGTTTAATGCACGGATCATATCGATAGTAAGGACTGGCATTTCAGACAACTTATCTTCATAATCTGCATATTTATCAACCATATCTTCTGTCATAGCTTTAAATTGCTCAACTACTGATGCACTATCATCATTTACAGATGCCTCTTTCGTTACCTCTTTAGGCTTTTCTTCTTCAACTGCTGATAGATAATCATCATAATCTTCAAAGTCGTCAGGATCTAATGCTTTAGTTTTAGTATCTTTTTTACTTTGTTTAGCTTCTTCAAGCTGACGAGTTAGTTCGTGCTTTTCTTGTACGAGTGCTTCAATACGTTTTTGTGCGCGAGATTTACCTTGTGGCTTTGGTGCTTCATTCACTTCTACTTCTGGTATATCTGTCGACGGTTCATTGGCTACTTCTTCCTCTGCTTCTTTAGCAGTATCTTTAACTACTTCCTCAACCGATGGTGTCTTGTTGCTCTCTACCGAAAAACTGTCATAATCTCTTTCCATATTATCGTTCCCCTTTAAGGTCGTTGGTTTTAATCTTCATATTATATCATATTAAAAGAAAAATGCTATTGCATCTCTCCTTGCTCTTCTTGTGGATTATCTACTGGCTCTTGCTGTTCTTCTTGTGGAGATTGTTGCACTTGTTGACTTTGTCTTGATTGTGCTATCATAGAAGCCATTGCCTTTGCCACTGTATTGCTTACAATTTGTTGAATAAGTGCAACATCTTCTTTTGGGTCTTGATTACCATTTTGTGTTGCGCTCGTTTGATTCGCCTGTTCACGTTGTACCTCCATATTAATTTGTGCTTCAAGCTGTATTGTTTGAAGTTTTATATTTGCTTCTTGTATTTTAAGCTGTTGCATCTGTAAATCAAACTGTGATTTTTGCTGCGCCATCTGCATATCAGCTTGTGCCTTTTGTTGTTCAGGTGTTGGCGGAGGTGGTGGCGGTGGTGGCGGTGCATTCTTCGCCATCTCTTGTTGTTCTTCTGCGCTTAACATATTAGCTGGTATTGTTTTTTTAAGACGCTCTGCAAGGATATCACTATTTGGAATATCAAGGTTGCTAGCTAATAAGTCAGGTGCTACTTGTGCAACCTGTGGGATACTCTTAGCAAGTTCCATCATAGTATTTGCTGCTTCTTGTCTTTGTGTCATATATTGTGGACCAGTGGTTACGGCACAATCGTATTTACCCATAGCAAGATCGTGAACTACAACTTGATTTCCTGTTTGCTCATCCAATATAGTTTTATTAATCTCTACAAAGTCACCGCTTCCATCAGCAAAGTGCATACGAATAATTCTACTACCATCATATACAGCTGGGATTGTCTCTAGTAAAATCTTACCTACTCTCTGAATTGATAGATTTAAGTTATCTGTAAATACAAAGTTCGCTGTATCTCCCTGCTGCTGTCGTGATTGAATTGCAATACCACTTTGTTCTGCACTTCTTTGACCAAGCATAGCATCATACATACCGACTGATGATTTAATACCTTGTTCACTTAATGAAGCTATTTGTAACTCTTGGCTTGGCATAGGTGGAGGGTCTTGTCGCTGTGGCCTATCGCCTGTAGAAGTTGGATTGTATTCTAAGTATGACCAGTTCTTAGTATTTGCAGTATCCCATTTATCTTCGTGACCTTCAAAGTTTTCAGCTGCACCTACCCAAGGAGCTTTTGGAGCTAATGCTACACGTTCAGTTGCCGCACTCATCCAGTAGTTATGCATACGTTGAGCATCTATAGCATCGTGTATTAAACCTCTAAACTCTCGTTTTCCTTCTAGATTAATCTCTTTTCCCCACACTGGAACAATAGGAATAGTAGAGCCGACCCATTCTTTAGGGCCTTCTAATATTCCTCCAGCTGTAATCTTATACCATAGAACTTTGTATGTATTTACTTTTCGTTCTCTTGATATTGTTACGCCTTGCTTTTCTAGTTCATCAAGAACATCTTTTACCTCATCCTTCCAGTATGTTTCATTATTGCTCATAAGAAGTAATGATCTTACAATAGGTTTTCGAACGAAGTATTCAGATACCACCACATTATCTTCTACCCCCCAGAATGCAACGTGGTCTGCTGTTACTCTATTAATATCTGCAATAACTCCACTTGGATATCTTTGATGAAACTCTTTAGCACTCATTCTCTCTGAGATAAAGGCATAGTTCATATCACTGGCATCTGGCTCAACTGCATCAGGGTCAATCATTACAGTATATTTATGTCTTACTGCTTGTATTTTAAGATCAAGATCGAAGCTATCTCCATCTGAATAATCCGTTAGAACTCTTAACCACCCAAAACCACCCTCAACAGAATGCTGAAAAGCAGTCTTATATTGATAAGGAGCATTACTAATGATTTCAATATTACGAATTAACCCCTCTAATACTTGTGATTGTTTATAATCTTTAGTACCTGCGGAATTTTTAAGAGTTGCATCAAAGCTACCAGAGGATATACATTTTATTTGCTGTACGTTTTGTCGTTGATCTCCCACGAGTCTACTAATAAACTGCCCCATCTTATTGAGCGTGAGTGTCGGTCTACCTTTTCTAACTTCTAAAGACTTATCATCCCATTGATCTCCATAGGCAAACGCTGTATCGGTTCTTGATAGATCATATGTCTTTTGCCAATACTTAGATGCTATTAATGATCGTTCTTTGGCTAACTTTATAAATCCTTCTTCGCCTTCTTCTTGTAAATCAATCGGTGTCTTTGAAATATTATCCATCGTATCTCCAAATATTTATTGATATTATATCATATTAATAGATCAACTACCCATCCACGAGTTTTCAGTGTGAGCATAGTGTTGCTTAGGCTTTGGCGTAAATGTTGTAATAGACTTACTAAGCCCTTGTGCTAGATATCTAAATGAATCTGCGTAATCACTTGCCCAGTCGTGCAATGGATTATCTTTGTATCTATTTGCTTTTGTGTCAAACTCACGACTATATGCTCTTAATGCTCTTAGCCCGTCTTTACATCCCTCTTCATCAAAGAAGCAATGTCCTAGTAAATCTCTTGCTGTCTCTATTCCACTTAATACATCAGCTCTCAGAAGTAGATCTGGCTTCATCCCCAGTTGTTTCATCTTATCAAAACGTGTTCCATTACTTGTAAGTTCTCTTACATTCGCATCGTGCGGCACGAATACCTTTTCGAAACGTATATCATATTCATCTTTTAAGTCATTAAGCCAATTAGCATAGTGTTCAATATTATGACCACGATTAGCATAACATCTTACAATACGTACTTCTTTACCAAATATCTGTGCTACCCATACTACCATCTGGTCACGCATACCTAAGTCGAATGCAGCAAAAGTTCTTAGTGAGGAAACTATCGGTATATTTATTATTCTTTCTTGCTGTTTTGCTTTAGATAATGATGATGCATAAAATTGAGAAGGCGTATCAAAGTCATCAAAGCTTCCGTATCTCCACTTCTGTCTTAAGTCCTCAGGAAGATTATCTAGATACTGTACATATTCAGGATCTGCATCAAATAAGTGTGGGTTATCATCTATGTTAGCGTGGATGTATATTTTACTTAAACCATTGTCTTCAAATTTTTTATCTGGTAAATACTCTCCAATATGCCAAAATTCCTTAACCCATTGATGACCAGCTCCTCCAGGATTCGTTGTTGCAAATAAACGTGTACTAATACCATCTATCGTTGATCGTAGAGAACCCATTATTTTCTCAAACAAAAGCTTTGACGATATATGTGTTAATTCTTCAATAAGTATAAGTTGGAATTCTTGACCTTGATAATGTTCAAACGCATCAGGGGATGCAAGATGTCCTGTAATAATAGTAGCACCGCTTGGAAATTTAAACACTGGAAGCACACCAGCTTTCTTTGCACCAAATTTTTCGTATATACGCCAAGCTCTGGATATATAATCTGATAAATCTTGAGTATTTTTTCTAAGGACAAGTACGCGGAAGTTAGGATTAAGATGATTATTGTTTATAAATACTTGCATAAGTGAGGCATCAGTCTTTCCTCCACCTCTTGAACCTGCAAATAAAATATACTTCGCTGTTGTTTCAAGCGCTAGTTGTTGCTTAGTAGTAGGAATCCACTCTACGTCTGCCATTACTTATCTTTATTTGGTGTAGGTAAGAATAGAGTTACGTTTCCACTTGTAGTAATATCCTGCTTCTGTACATACACAGAGTCCATTTTGTTGAGTAGGTCAATAGCTTTCATAGCCTTGTCGCTTTCTTCTTCCCACGCGAAACGTGATAATAATTCTTTACGTTGCTCTAGTGTAATAATAGCCTTAGATTCTGCCTTATCCCGTAGCTCTTGTACCCTCGTTGCGACATAGTTGCTTTCAAGTAGTTTATATGCGTTATTCCATATAGTCTCAGGCTTCATCTTTTCAGCGTTATATGATTGACGGTATGCTTCGCTTGCGTTACCTATTTTGATGTATGATAAACAGAAGTTCTCTTGCTTTTGAGTTAGTGCCAAGTTTTAATCCTCTTTAAATATATTGTTTATTTCTGCCCATTCTAAAACTTCACTCTCTTTTATATAATCGCTCTCGTAATAGACATCGTTATAAACTCCATCATACATATCCGCCTGAACATTTGCAAATACAAACTCTTCTTGCACTTCATTCCATATAGCTATATTAGTGCCTAAATAAGTTCTGATTAGTATCTGTCTGTCTTTAGGTATCATTCTAATCCTTTTATAAACTTAAAACAACACGTTAAAGGATAATAAAAACGTGCTGTTTTAAATCTATGCTCCGAGAATAAGTATTACTAATCTCGGACGTTTTTGTAGCTGTATTATATCATAAAACTCATCAATCAATCCCTATATCTTCCGACGGTTCAATCATTACACTATTATCAAGATCATACAATCTCTCTTCGATTAAAGCATACATAACCGATTTCTCTTGTCTGCTTAATTCACTCATTGAAATATCAACACCTATCTGGTGTAACTCTTCTACGTTTGCGGTTTTTATTCTTTCTGTCATCTTTTATCCTTCTTTGTATAGCTAATAATATTTTTACCACCAAAATGATGCGATAATCTACCATCTTTAAATAATTTCCTAACTCTATTCTCAATAGAGTCTACAGTTCTCCCCAGTTCTAAAGCAATATTTATAGAAGTAACAAATGTTTTATGTAAATAGATCACTTTTTCTTCATCCTCCCTATTCCATAACTGTCTTAATTTTATGCTTTTATTTTTAACTAATTCTTTTTTAGCTTTTAATTTAGAAATTATTATATCTCTATTAGATTTATAATATTCTAATTCTTTCGCATTTCTTTTAATTCTAATTGCATCTGAATTTCTATTCTTATATTGCGTAATAGAATACTTAATTAAATTTTTATTTCTTCTTTCTCTCACTTTCCTGTTTACTTCTTCTCTATTATCCCTTGCCTTAATAGTTTTTTCTTCTGAATGAAACTTATCTCTACATTCTTTACAACAATATAAGTTTGTTACTCTTACTTGTATAAATTCTTTTTTACATACTTTACATTCTGTCATCTTATTTCCCTTTTTGTTTTAATACAAGAATTTTACAATATTTTTAAAACAATGTCAATATATTTTAAATAAGTTTTAAATATATAAAAGTTCTTTTGTTCTTTTGTGCTGCTCGTATTCTTTTTTTAGTATGTCGTAATATTTGCAAAGTGAATTATATGTTAAAGAGTTTGAAGATATCAATTTAATCAAAAAATCATCAAGCATAAAGCAAGATGAAAAAACTCTCAAATAATTATCTGATTTATAAATATAGTATTTTAATATATCTAAATCAATAGGCTCATCAAGTTCTTTAAGTCTGTTTATACCTTTAACAATAAATCTTAGTTCTGGTGAATTAAAATACTTATCTTCAATTTTAAAGTTAGTTATGTTTTTATCCATTGATATAAAATTGTTTTCAAGAATAGTGCATACTATTGACGTTTCGATATTTATCATAAAACACTCATTTCTATTTTCTCTTCTACATACTCGGTAACTACATATCTTTTTTGATTATAGTTTTTTGGTAAATCAACTTTGAAAGTGAACTCATCTTGCCTGTTCTTTGTGCATATTAGCTCTCTGCTCTCATCATCTTTTATCAAAATAAATAAAGCCATATCTGAATCATAAAGTTGATCTCCTGAACCTTTTAGACTTAATCTTCTATTCTTCAAGTCCTCTTCGCTTATTTGATTAACCAACAAGATTATAATATCGTTCTTTATTGCGCATTCTGATAGCCTAGAACTCATCAAAGAGATTTTTTGATATTCTGCATCGCTTCCACTCATTTTGAGCTTCATACGGCTGTCTATTGCAAAAAACTTAATTCCCTCGTTTGCTAGTAATGTTATTTCCATTACTAAATCATTTATATCTCTTGTTTCTGAATTGATAAGTAAGTTATCCCATTGTTTCTCTTCTGTTAGAAGCTCTTGCAATCTCTTTACTATTCTTCTATCGCCCATCTCAAAGCTAGCAAACATTGCCTTTGAGTATTTAGCTATGTTTGCAACGATACTTAAAAACAAAGTAGTCTTACCTGCAAACGATTGCCCTGCAAGTTGAATAAGACTTCCAACTTCAAAGCCGCCTTTTAATTTTTCATCAAGTACGGATATGCCCGTCTCGTATCTTATAGCGTGAGGCTTTGCATCTGTCTTACGCTTAAGCTCTCTTGCGCTTATAGTAAAAGTTTCGTTCTTTACTGTCAATAATTCAAGCATAGACAACTTGTTTGAGTAGTATTGCTTCTTTAGCTTGTAGATAGCATCAAAATCATTATCTCTTTCCGCTTTTTCTAGCATCATAGTGATATTGTCATTTTCTTTTTTTAATATTTCAATCTTGCTCAAAATAAATATCCTCCTATGCTTCTGGTCGCTTCTAGTTTTTGATCTTCTTTCTTTCCGAGTTCTTTAATTATCCATTCAACTTTTATTGACTGCCATTCTTTAGCTTTCATCAACTCAATTACTTCATTAATCTTGTAGTTTAGTTTCAGTAATTCTCTCAATATTTTTAAATATAGTTTTATAGGTGCTATTGTCTTTATAGGTGCTTTAATCTGTTTCCTATAATCTATAAAGTCTTGAACTACTTGTTTACCATTATCTCCTAGAGTTGGCTCCTCTAGAAGAAATAAATCAAGAAGGGATATATTTCTTTTATTATCTGGTTTATTATCTGGTTTATTATCTGGTATAGGTTGGCGATTTTCAACAACTCCATTGGCGATTTTTGACAACTCGACAACCGAATACCATCTAGTTCGATCATACTTATTTTCATTGTATTCTCCAGATAGAATCAATCCATGTTCTTCAAGCTTCTGTAAGGCTGTTTTTATGGCGCTCTCTGTTAGATATGGAAATAATTCTTTCCACGCTTTAATGCTATTATAAGTCCAATAATTACCATCAAAGAAGTTTTTTTCATTTGCCTTGTTTTTAGTACACCAAAATACTATATTCTGATACACTATTGCAGCATTAACGCTGATTTCTTCTGCTATTTCTATGTCAAACGAATGTGTCATTTATTTAACCTCATCAAGCAATTTGTTGGTAAAGTACATTTGACCTTTTCCAGTGATACGAGGTTGTATGTAAGTTACTAATTCCTGAGTAGCTTGAGTTATATAATTTCCCTCTTTTAGTGTCATCAATCCTCTGTCAAGCATAGTTTGATAAGGTTTATTATTTTTCGTCAAATATCCGTTATTTCTAAACCATTTCATAAGATTATTTCGACCCATTTTTATTCCTTCTGAGTCATATAATACTTTCCCGAAAGTTTCAAAATCTATATTTGAAGTTGTGCCACTTATTGCCTCTGCGAATTTAACCTTTGGCTTATCTTCTTCGACTTTATTTTGAAGCGTGATTACTTTTGTTTGAAGCGTGATTACTTTTGTTTGAAGTTGCCCTATTACTCTAATGTTCTCTTGTAGTAATTGCTCGATAGTCATGGGTTTGTTTTTTGATTTTTCCATATCTTCAAGCTTATCTATAACCAACATGAGAAGAGAATTGTTAAGTCTTGCGCCAGCAGCAATCGCCTGCTTTTTTGTAAGAAGATAAGTATCGATTTCTTGACCTTTATCATTATACACGATACGAGTTTTTCGTAGCGTTCCAAAAGTTAATTCAGCAGATAATTCTTCTACTTTTCTCATTGAATCGTTATGGCGAACAGATATTAAATCTGTTAATTCTTTTAGCGTTATTGATACTTCTGTATCGACTTTTAATAGTTCCATAGGTTAATCCTATTGATTGTCAGTCGTTTTGGAGTAGTTGTATATTATTTTTAATGAGGGATTGACGGTCTCTCTAATAAGCAACTCTAAGAAGTAGTGAGAGACCGTCAAGTGCTTACTACTTCTTAGAAGTGCTAAGCTAAACGTGCAAGCAGAGGTTTAGCGTGTGTAAAATTATACCATAATTATTTTAAAATGGTAAAGTATCAATATCTATGTCAATAGCTGGTATATCTTCATAACTCACTTGTGGAGCTTGTCTTTTTTGTTGTGGTGCGCCTTGCTTTTGTACGTTATCACTTTTCGCTTTAGGTGCAAATTCAATCGTAGGGAATTTAAGTTTAATCTCATACTTTTTCACTCCCTCACGCTCATAAACTTCTGTTACGAGTTTGCCTGAAGCGATACAAACTGCACCATCTTGAAAGTAATTGTTTACAAATTCAGCGGCTTTATTGAATACTGCTGACTTAATGTATAAGTTTGAATATGTGCCGTCTTTTTCTTTCTCACTGCATTCTATTTGAAAGCTAGTTATCTGTATTCCATTCGCTGCGAAGCGTGTCTCTATTTTATTGATTGTTCCAAAGATTGATACTGTTGGCAAGCTCATTTTAATTCCTTAATTTTTGTTTGTAAGTTTTGATTATATCTTTTAACTCATCGACTGTCCAAAGTTTTGTGTTCTTTGTAGTTTCGAGATATTCCACTTTTACTAATCCTATTTTTTCAATAAGATTTTTTCTGTATTCTGCAAGATTTCCACTAAGGTGTGTATTACAGATACTACATTGTGAATGTACATTATTCTCGTTAAATCGTAGCGCACTATTACCGCCTTGTGACTTATAATGCCCTGCGTGAAATTGTCGTCTATCGCCTTTAAAACCGCACGAGATACAAACTTTTCCATCACGCATACGGATATAAGTATTGAATGTTTTTTGTGCTATCTCTAAGAGATATTTTCTATCATTTTCGTTAAACTCCTTTTTTAATTTGTTGCTTTCTTTTTTCTTCTTATTTGATTGAAGAGTAGAAGCATATTTTATAGCGCATTCATATGAACAGGTACTCATCATCGGTCTATCAGGTGTAAACATATTACCGCACGATTTACATTTTTTATCTCTCATTTATATATCCCACTTTGATTTAAAAGTCGTTCCCACTGTTCTGCGATATGTCGCATTTCGTGTCCTGACTCCATAGCTTTTAGTTCTATCCATTTTACGTGGTCACTCATCTCTCTACTTGTAAGCTTTGTGTAGCTTAACGGCTCATTTCTATCATCTCGTGGATAGTCTAAGTCGAGATACTTTAATAAGTTTCGCATAGACTCCTTGCTGATTTGAGAAGTACGGAATTTAAATCCTACTTCCTGAAAAGTTAAGACCATGTTTGGCTGTCTTAACTCTTCTAAGACCGCGCCAAAGATGAAACGATTAAAGCTAATTGAGATTTTCATTTTCCAAGTCTAATTATAGCTTTTGCCGCGTCTTCGAAACTTAGCTCATGCAATGCTTTAACACTATAAACGTCTAACATTTTAAATAGTATCTCTTCTCTCTTGTCTCCTTTTGCGTTAAGCTTATCGTTTATTATTTTAAGCTGAATTTCGTTACAAGGCTTTAAAATAGGAAATGTATGTAGCCACGCTTTAAACTTATCTTTTGTTTTTTCGTGTAAGCATGATAATTCCTTAATCTTCCAAACATTTTCAACAACTGAGAAGTTTATGCCTCTGTCCTCAATCATACTATTAAGTTCAGCTTCTACCTCTTCGCTGATTGTCTCAGTAAAAATAAATTGACCATCTTTTGCATATAACGCAAGTCCGAAAGAATCACCAAAAGTTCTTAATCCTCTTTTTAGTGCATCCGTAACCGCTTCTTTTGTTGCTCCCTCGTGAGCCTTTCCTACATCTTGGTCTATTCCTTGCCCAAAACCAACATCTTCACGAGTTACACGAACACCATCGTTATCAATAACTTCTATAGTTACGATCGCTGTATATCCAACATAATTAAGAATTTTATTGTACTTATTTTCTTTTTGTTCATTCGAGACCAGGTTCATCTGCTTGATATTGTAACTCCATTCCCCAAAACCAAATATATTATTAGCTTCTCTAATAACGTGATGAGATTCAACATATCCTACTTGTGTTTTTCCTATTTCTCTATAAGAAATAAATTTATCATTTAGAGGTAATTTTAATTTGTCTGTATCAATCATCTTTATTTCTCTTTTTGTTGATTTTAATTTTTGATTCTTCATGTATAATTTCAAGTGTTGCATATTCACTATAATCTATCTCAGTACTTAGTAAGAAGTTCTTAACCGCTGTTTCGTCTATAGAAACTTTTGTAAATTTATTGCTTCCTAGCCAGTAATCTTGATCTAATATTTTTAGTGTAACTTTTGGAGTAGGTGTATAAGTAGTGATTGAAGATGTACGCATCCCCTCTAATTTGTCTACCCCGGCATCGCTTAGCCATTTATTGGTACCGATTAAGATATCTTCTTTGATCTGCTCTTGTTCCTTGATGTATAGATCAAGTTCTTGTTTATCTTGTTTTGCATGTTTAATGTTTGCGTTTATGTTATCAACGGCAAACGCTACATAGTCTACAACTTGTGGCGCACTTGTCGCTTTTAGTTTTTCATCTAAAATTGAAGCGATACTTAACGCACCTTTTTCGAGTGAAGTTACATATTGTTTTTCTAGCATCACTTTTCCTTTTTCATTTTATTGTATTCTCTCATAACAAGAATTTCTATTAAGTGACTATTATTTTGCACTTCAACTTTTTGCCCCGTGATCTCTTTAATCATTTTAATAACTTTCTCATCTATTGAAAAAGTAGTAATCTTTTTTGCCATAAATCTCCTTTTGATTTTAAGAATGATAACGATAGTTTTCTTAACTTATGCTTATTTATAATTTGTTTATTATTTATTTATCGTTTTATCTTCGTTTAAGCAAAAAGAGTTCATAATACGTTCCGAAACGATCGAGTTCGCTTCGAGTTCTTAACTTACCAACCCGACAAACGCAAACGAAGCGGGTTAAACTAATCTATCAGTAGGACTGTTTGAAGATGGATTAAAAAAGCTTTAGTATGGAGCGTATAAAATGAAAGCATAAAGACAGCGGATATGCAGTTTCCCTATGAACACGTTCAACTCGTTTACGTTCTACTATAAAGCTTTTATATAGAGTTTGAAGAAGTACAGTATCTTTAGAGGATGTCTGCGCTGTACTTTAAGAGTTCTATCTTGTATAAAATAGAGGCTATCGGGTCATGCCTTAAAAAATCCGTGCATTTGGTAGTTACAGAGTCAAAACTACCACTTTATCAAACCAAAGCATAACCTGTGAATATAAATAGATAGAGCAAACTATCGCAGAGACTAAACAACTCTTTATGTATTTAGCCTCTTATGCTTTTGTGTGTTAAATAAAATAAAAAAAAGGAAATAAAAAATGACAAAATTAGAAGTACAGCAAAGAGTTTTAAAAGATGGCAAACCAATTGCTTTAGAGTTGTTTGTTTGGGATGAAGAGACTAATACTTTCTATTCAAGAGAGGATTATTTAGTTATTGATTTTAAAGGGATATCTAACTGTACGTTTAAAACGGATTATGGCTGTACGTTTAAAACGGGTTCTAACTGTATGTTTAAAGCGGGTTCTAATTGTACGTTCAATACGGGTTCTATCTGTACGTTCAACACGGATTATGGCTGTACGTTTGATACTGGACATGGTTGTACGTTCAATACGGATTATGGCTGTACGTTTGATGCGGATTATCGCTGTACGTTTAAAACGGGTTCTAACTGTATGTTTAAAGCGGGTTCTAATTGTACGTTCAATACGGGTTCTATCTGTACGTTCAACACGGATTATGGCTGTACGTTTGACACGGATTATCGCTGTACGTTTAATGCGGGTTTTAGCTGTACGTTCAACACGGATTATGGCTGTACGTTTAAAGCGGGTTCTAATTGTACGTTTAATGCGGGTTTTAGCTGTACGTTTAAAACGGGTTCTGACTGTACGTTTAAAACGGGTTCTGACTGTACGTTTAAAACGGATTATGGCTGTACGTTCAAGACAAGCTCTAATTGTACGTTCAACACGGGTTTTAACTGTACGTTCGACACGGGTCATGGCTGTACGTTTAATTTTACAAATAAAGCAAATTGTGTAATTGTTAGAAGAGATATATTTGAGGTCATAAACACGAATGAAATAGATTGTAATTATATCCGATTGTGTCCTTTCAAAGCGAAAGGATATTTGATAAAAATTGATGACAAAATGTATCTAAACGGAAATAAATCATTGGGAGAACATATCATAGTAGATAATATCCTTTCGAAAGTTATATCTAAAAAAGGAAATATCTATAAAGTTGTAAATCATAATGAAACCGTACCAACTTACATAATAAAACAAGATGATTTATATTCGCACGGGAGAACAATTAAAGAAGCGCGAGACTCTTTGATATATAAGATATCTTCAAGAGATACTTCGAAATACGAAAACTTAACAATTGATGATATTCTATCAAAAGAAGAATGTATCAAGATGTACAGAGCGATTACAGGTGCTTGTGAATATGGCACTAGAAGTTTTGTAGAACAACAAAAAACAAAGAAGGAGTATTCGATCAAAGAGATAATCGAACTCACACAAGGACAATTCGGAAACGAAACGTTCACTAAATTTTTTAATAAAAAAGGATAGAAAAGATGAACAAATACACACCAGAGGACTTAAAAGAAATTTTAGAGCTTCATAAAAAATGGATAGAAAACAAAGAGGGAGGAGTATACGCAAACCTTATAGGCGCAAACCTTATAGGCGCAGACCTTATAGGCGCAAACCTTATAGGCGCAGACCTTGGAGGCGCAAACCTTAGAGACGCAAACCTTGGAGGCGCAAACCTTATAGGCGCAAACCTTAGAGACGCAAACCTTGGAGGCGCAAACCTTGGAGGCGCAAACCTTATAGGCGCAAACCTTAGAGACGCAAACCTTGGAGGCGC
>TBL_comb48_EPIDRAFT_1000386_pt1 | contig 34974 bp, 27 predicted proteins | sample TroBogEpilimnion_37_FD_10681 | JGI IMG/M metagenome (IMG submission 10681) | reverse complement strand
GTTATAATAACGCTCATTTTTGTCGATTTCGTGAGGTTATAAGTGTTATCTTTTTTTGTTGTGGTGATTATTTAGTGAGACAGAATACTATTAAAATAAGCGTGTGTATCCTCGCCTATAATCGGCCAGAGGTTCTGCGTGCATTAAGAGATCATACGTGGCTACGTCGATTTTCAGATTTATTCGCTAAATTAAGAGCTTATTAGAATGTGCGGCATTGCTGGTAGAGCACAACTAAATTGTCAGATTGATGAGGGTGCATTTTTAAATCTTCGAGATAGACTTTCCCATCGCGGCCCCGATGATGCAGGTTTGTGGATGAGTTCTAATGCTCAAGTGGCATTAGGGCATAGAAGGCTTGCAATCATCGATCTCTCAACTGCAGGGCGTCAGCCGATGCTTAGTGAAGACGGTCGTTATGTTATTGTGTTTAACGGTGAGGTTTATAATTTCCGGACGCTTAGAAATGAGTTACAGCAGTTAGGATTTCGCTTTCGTAGCGATAGCGATACTGAAGTCATATTGATTGCTTACCAAGCATGGGGCGAATCTTGCCTCAATCGCTTCAATGGCATGTTTGCTTTTGTGATCTATGATCATGGTAATCAGAATAATCCCCCCAGCTTATTTTTTGCACGCGACCGGGCTGGAAAAAAACCGTTTTATTATTTTTACGATCATAAGAATTTTGAGTTTGCCTCTGAACTAAAAGCAATATCGCACATTGGTGATGTTTCCTTAATTGCGCTCAATTATTATCTGGCACTTGGCTATATCCCTGGTGAAAATTGTTTTGTAGAAGGTGTTAAAAAGCTTCCTCCCGCTCATGCCGGGCGATTAAATTTAAACACCTTTGACCTGAATATTTGGCGATACTGGCAATTGCCTGTTAATCAGCCAGATCCGAATATGAGCGGTGAGCAATTGGCAGATGAAGCAGAGGCTCTGTTAAATGAGGCGGTCGCTCTACGAATGGTAAGTGATGTGCCACTGGGGGTATTATTAAGCGGCGGCCTAGATTCAAGCCTCATTGCCGCCATCGCCGCGAGGCAATCACCATTGCCAATCAAAACGTTTACGCTATCTTTGCCGGGTAGCAAATTAGATGAGGCTTCCTATGCAAAGTGCGTAGCAGATTATCTGTCCACGGATCATCACGTTTTGGAATTATCGATGCCTTCCTTGGATAACCTTGAAGAAATCGCTCCTTTCATTGATGAGCCGCTGGCTGATTCTTCCCTGATTCCTTCTTATTTAATTTCAAAGTTGACGCGCCAACACGTTACGGTAGTTTTGGGTGGTGATGGCGGGGACGAATTGTTTGGCGGATATTCAGAATACTTACTAGCCCTTACCCTGCAACAACGCTTAGGATATATCCCGTACTTGTTACTGAACGGTGTTAGTCAACTAATCGGGTTGTTACCTGCTGGGGTCAAGGGTCGAAATTTTCTAACATCATTGCGTGGTGGTGCATTACAGCAGCAAATTTGGGGCACGCCTTATTTCGACGTTGCCTTACGCAAACGGATAATCCATCAGGATTATGTGTCTCATCTTGGCGATCAATTGAAAGAGCCGGAACTCAGGTTGTTAAACTTATTTAATACTGGAAAGGATGCCGTGGATTGCATGACGCGCTCACATTTTGGCAGTATATTGCCGGATGATTTTTTGATGAAGGTTGATAGAGCTAGCATGGCTAATAGTCTGGAAGCACGCACTCCTTTTCTGGATTACCGCTTGGTAGAATTTGCATTCTCAAAAATCCCCAGTAATTGGAAGGTTCAGGGTGCTGAAACACGTCGGGTTGAACGAATTCTTGGTCAGCGTTTATTGCCTCCCCAGTTGGATACCCGGCGTAAACAAGGTTTTTCTATCCCACTGGACGACTGGATGAGAGCGGATAAATGCTCCATGGTAAGAAACTATGCGTCGTATCTACCTGATTGCATTAGCCGTGATGAAATTAAACGGTTGATTATAGGTTTACAACAAGGTCGCGCCAATGGTGCGAGGCTTTATGCACTGCTTATGTTGGGCATTGCCATGAAAAATATAGGTCATTAAATATGCGCCCTAAAATTTCAGTATGTATTCCAGCGTATAACCGGGCAGCGGTTTTGCCTGAATTGTTGGATACCATTATCACGCAAAATTTTGATAGTTTTGAAATTGTTATTTGTGAAGATCAATCGCCTCAACGCCAGGAAATAGCGATAGTGGTCAGCCGATACAGCAAAGCACGACCCGGATTGATAAGCTATTTTGAAAATACAGATAACCTGGGTTACGATAAAAATCTAAGGAATCTTATTGAAAAATCTCAAGGTGAATATTGCCTGTTTATGGGTAATGACGATTTGATGTGCGAGGGTACACTTGCAAAGGTTGCCGCAACGCTTAGTCGTCATTCAAATATTGGTGTATTGCTGCGCAGCTATGCAGCTTTTGAAGGTTCATCCGACAACATAGTCCAGACTTTTCGCTATTTTGATCAAGAGTTATTTTTCCCGGCAGGCCCTCAGACAATCAGCACTATTTATCGACGCTCTGTGGTGATACCGGGCATGGTCATTCATCGGGATGCCGCGTTACAATGGGCTACAGAGCGTTTCGACGGTACTTTGCTGTATCAGTTGTACTTGGTTGCAAACATCCTTGCTGATATGAATGCCGTTTATTTGCCGGACGTGATCGTGCTTTACCGCAATGGTGGAGTACCTGATTTTGGTAATAGTGCCGCCGAACAAGGAAAGTTTCAGCCAAAGGAGCAAACGCCTGAGTCTTCTGTGCATTTTATGCAAGGTATGCTCGATATTGCCCGAAGTGTCGAGATAGAACGAAAGATACCTGTTTTCAAGCCAATTTTGAAGGATATTGCCAACTATTCTTATCCCATTCTTGCCATTCAGGCCCAGAAACCGCGCCCCATATTTTTGAAATATGGTTGGTCATTGGCTCGATTGGGTTTGGGCCGTTATCCGTTATTTTACTTTTGGTTTGTGGCTATTCTTGTTTTGGGTACGGAGCGGGTGGACAATTTAATCGGATGGATTAAAAAACGTTTGGGTTATACCCCAAGCGTGGGAAATATATATCGGGGTAAGGTGGAGTGAAGATTTTAATTGTCGGTGATTGGCATTCTGAGCTTCACGAACAGACTGTTTTCAATGCATTCAAAATATTGGGGCATGAGGTGTTGAAATTTGCTTGGAATGATTACTTTAAATCAAGCACTCTGCTTGGTTCCTTCAACAAAAAACTGCAAAACCGTTTTATTACAGGCCCAATTATCCATAAGATAAATCGCGATTTAATCCTGGTAGCAAAAGCGTTTGCGCCAGAGATGGTTTTTGTTTATCGCGGCACACATATTACTGCTGATACGTTGAAAAGAATCAAAAACCAAAATCCGAACGTAACACTGGTGGGGTACAATAATGATGATCCTTTTGCAAAAGGCCATCCTTATTCCTTATGGCGGCATTTTTTTAAAGCGGTCCCGAACTATGATTTAATGCTCGCTTATCGCCATCATAATCTTGATGATTTTCTGCAGGTCGGTGCTAAACGCGTGGAATTGTTGCGTTCTTGGTATGTTTCAGAGCGGAATTATCCCGTGAGTCTCAATAATGAAGACAAAATCAAGTATGAATGTGATGTGGTGTTTATTGGGCATTATGAGGAGGATGGTCGGATGCAATATCTGGAAGAGTTGGTGCGTCAGGGTTTTAAAGTGAGGATTTTTGGCCCCGAATGGAACCCAAAACTAAAAAATTCACATGAACTGAATACGTTGTTTCCAGTACACTCAGTTCTGGGTGAGGATTATAACAAGGCATTATGCGGCGCAAAGATAGCGCTGTGCTTTCTGTCCAAACTTAATCGTGATACATACACCCGACGTTGTTTCGAAATTCCTGCCACAGGAACATTGATGCTGTCAGAATACTCTGACGACCTCGCCAGTTTATATGTAGAAAGTGAAGAGCTAGATTTTTTTAGAACTAAGGATGAATTAATCAGTAAAGTTAAATTGTATCTTGGGAGTGAAAATCTTCGCCTATCTGTAGCATCCAATGGGTATAAGCGTGTTATTAATGATGGACATAATGTTGTTTCACGAATGAAGCAGGTGCTGAAATGGTTGGCAATGGTCAAGTTGAATGAGGAGAAAATGCGTGGGTGAGCCAGAATCGGTATTAATGCAATTTTTCAAAAAGCTAGGCATGGAAAAAGTTGCATGGTCACTGCGTCGATTGCATTGTCCTGTGTCGGAAGAAGCTTTAGTTTTGGAAGTTGGATCTGGCGGCAATCCTTATGCAAGGGCCAATGTATTGCTTGATGCTTATGAAGAAACGCGCGAACGACATTGGGTGCCACTTAAATCAGATCGTCCTACTGTATTGGGTTTTGTTGAAAACCTCCCATTTAAAGACAAATCTTTTGATTTTGTTATTGCTTCTCATGTGTTTGAACATTCAACTGATCCGGAAATGTTTTTGCTTGAGTTACAACGGGTAGCTAAAGCAGGTTACATTGAAGTTCCAGATGCCTTTATGGAACGTATTAATCCATATCGCGATCACAGGCTAGAAATTACCGTGCGGCATGGTAAACTTCTGATTAGGAAAAAGCCAAAATCAATTGTTGATGAAACTTTGGTTGAGCTTTATAGCGAGCGTGCAAAACCATATATTGCAGGCGCTCTTATTCCGTCTCATCCGTTTGCTTTTCATGTACGTTATTATTGGGATGATTCTATAGACTTTGAGGTAATTAATCCCGAGATTGATGCTGCCTGGCAATCACCTGATGATCAGATTTCAGCCCCTTATGTTGTCATTCAAAAAACAATGCGGCAAAAATTACTCGATACGATAAGAGTTTGGTTTTCTCAACAGAATCGCAACAGCTTTATTGACTTGTTGTCCTTACTCCGTTGTCCCACTTGTTATTCAGATAATTTAAAACAAATTGAAAATGACCTTATATGTATTAACTGTGGGTCGGATTATCCCATGCGTCATGGTATTCCTCAGTTATATGTAAAGTCCAAGCGAAAATAAATGGATATGCTAATGCTTTCTTATATGCCCGTTGAACCTAAACAAAACCTCATGGAAAGTTGTTTTGGATTCAATTATAATCAGAATTTACATGCGTATTTTTATTAATGCGCTTTCAGCTCGTTTAGGCGGTGGTCAGACCTATTTGCTAAATCTTCTCAAGCATGTTCCTCAAGAAGATAACTGGCAGGTGATTGTTCTGGTTCAGCCATCATTTGCGCTTGATGACTTACCCCAAAATGTCCTGCGTCTGGAGCAGGCTTCGCTTGAAAATCCATTGAAGCGTGCCGTCTGGGAAGAAACTTGCTTACCGTCATTGCTGAGACAGCATGATATTAAATTATTTTTCTCACCAGGTGGTCTANTACCAAGATCATTGCCTACTAATATGTTAACGGCTGTGACCTTTCAAAATATGCTGCCATTCGATCATGAGCAGCGCAATAAATATCCTTTGGGCTACCGTCGCTTAAGAGATTGGTTGCTGGAGCGTGGTTTGTCATCCTCAATGAGACGATCTGATTTGGTTATATTTATCTCGGAGTTTGCCAGAAATTTTATCAATCACGAATTGGGTGAATTAAAAGGCGCGAATGTAGTTATTCCCCACGGCATCGACTCCTCTTTTATCGCATCTTCCGAATATTTATTGCCAAGACCTGTTTGGTTGCCCAAAGAAGATTATTTTCTTTATGTATCGTTTATTGATCATTACAAAGCGCAACTAGAAGTCGTGCAAGGTTTTTATCTTTATCGGCAACAAGGTGGACAAGGAAAGTTGATTTTGGCTGGTTCCGAATACCGTCCGTATGCCGATTTAGTGAGGCAGAAGATTACTGACTTGAGCCTGAATAACGAGGTTATAATGACAGGCAATATACCTCATGCAGATTTGCCCGCTCTCTATCAAAATGCACGAATCAATTTGTTTGCTTCGTTTACTGAAAACTGTCCTAATATTTTGCTTGAAATGATGGCCTCAGGACGACCGGCACTGGTTTCAAATCGTGCCCCGATGAATGAGTTTGGTGTGGATACAGTCGCTTATTTTGACCCTTCAAACCCTGAAGATTTAGCTAGACATCTGATTGCGCTAAACTTTGATGAAGACAGGCAACTTAGACTAGGTAGTGATGCAATGAATCGCGCAGCACTTCATACTTGGGAAGTAGCCGCAGGAAATACTTGGAAGGCTCTTGAAAAAACAGGGCAAAAATTAAGCAATTAATATGCGTAACGCTAAATTGAGAATGCTACAACTATGTTTAAAAATAAAAAGCTGATAATTACAGGTGGTACGGGGTCTTTCGGTAACGCCGTATTAAATCGCTTTCTGCATACTGATATTTCTGAAATACGCATTTTTAGTCGCGATGAAAAAAAGCAAGACGATATGCGTAAAAGCTACAATAATCCCAAATTGAAATTTTATATCGGTGATGTGAGAGACCAACGTAGCCTCAGCCAAGCTTTCCGTGGCGTTGATTATTGTTTTCATGCGGCTGCGCTTAAACAGGTACCATCCTGTGAGTTTTATCCGATGGAAGCTGTTCGTACTAATGTAATGGGTACAGAAAATGTACTTGAAGCGGCCATAGCGAATGGCTTGAAACGAGTGGTTTGTCTGAGTACAGATAAGGCAGTTTATCCAATTAATGCCATGGGTATTTCCAAGGCTATGATGGAAAAAGTGATGGTGGCAGCATCACGCAATCTGGATGACTGTGACACAGTAATTTGCGGTACACGTTATGGCAATGTAATGGCTTCACGCGGCTCAGTGATTCCATTATTTGTAGAGCAAGTCATGGCCAATCAGGCTATTTCGATTACCGATCCTGCGATGACACGCTTCATGATGACTTTAAATGATGCTGTGGATCTAGTTTTGTATGCGTTTAAGCATGGAATGAATGGTGATATTTTTGTGCAAAAAGCGCCAGCTGCAACCATTGAAGTACTGGCCAACGCTTTATTGCAAATAATAGGTAAACCTGATCATGAAATTCGTGTTATTGGTACACGACATGGTGAAAAATTGTATGAAGCACTGTTAAGTCGAGAGGAGCGTGTAGCCGCGCAAGATTTGGGTGGTTATTATCGTATACCACCAGATTTGCGTGACCTGAATTATGGAAAGTTTGTAGAGCAAGGTGAGCTACTAATTTCTGAAGCGGTTGATTACAACTCGCACAACACAACTCGCTTAGATGTTGATCAAATGAAAAAATTATTGATGAAGTTACCTTTCATACAGGCAATAGCCCGTGGTGAAGTAGCGCAAACAGAGGTATAAATGCGAGTATTGGTGACAGGTGCCAATGGTTTTATAGGCCAGAATTTACTGGTACATTTACATGAATTAGGCATTGAAACAGTGCGTTATACACGTGACATGGCCATGACTGATTTAGCGAAAGGCTTGGTTGGAATAGATTTTGTATTCCACTTAGCGGGAATTAATAGACCTAAAGATGTTGCTGAATTTACTGAAGGTAATACAAAACTGACATTGCAGCTTTGTGATTTGATCCGCGAGAGTGGTCGAAAGATTCCGGTACTGTATTCCTCTTCAATTCAGGCCGAAGCTAATAACCCATACGGCATTAGCAAACTGGCTGCTGAGGAAGCCTTGCAAGCATTGGAAAACGATACACACTCTCCTGTTTATCTTTATCGTTTGCCAAATGTGTTTGGCAAGTGGAGTCGGCCGAATTATAACTCTGCAGTTGCTACTTTCTGCCACAACATTGCCAACGATTTACCTATCCAAATCAACGATCCTATGGCGCTGGTTCAGTTAGTTTATGTGGATGATGTTATTAAGGACTTTCTGCGACTACTGAAACAGCAACCCCAAGGTGTCAATAGACCTGAAGTATCGCCAGTTTATACTATTGCTGTGGGTGAATTGGTCGAAAAAATTAACTCATTTAAAGCCGGTCGTGAATCAATGACGACAGATTCGGTTGGTATAGGCTTTACTAGAGCACTGTATTCAACTTATTTAAGTTTTCTTCCTCCCAAACAGTTCGCGTATTCGCTGCCTGTTCATGTCGATCAGCGAGGCCGATTTGTGGAGATGTTGAAAACTAAAGACTCAGGACAATTTTCATTCTTCACTGCACATCCAGGCATTACCCGTGGCGGACATTATCACCATACTAAGAATGAAAAGTTTTTGGTTATTCAGGGTAAAGCCCGATTTGGTTTTCGTCATATTATTACTGACGAAAACTATGAATTACTGACAAATGGTGAAAAGCCAGAAGTGGTTGAAACAGTTCCCGGTTGGTCGCATGATATTACCAATATTGGTGATAACGAAATGATCGTATTACTATGGGCAAATGAAGTATTTGATCGAAACTTGCCTGATACCTTTTCCCATAAGGTCAGATAATGAAAAAATTAAAAGTTATGTCGGTAGTTGGTACGAGACCAGAGATCATTAGGTTGTCTCGTGTACTAGCGCGTCTGGATGAGCATTGTGAACACATTTTGGTTCATACTGGACAGAATTATGATTACGAATTGAACCAGATTTTTTTTGATGATCTGGATATACGTAAGCCTGATTATTTTTTGAATAGTGCCTTTGATAGTACAAGTGCCGCTCATACCATAGGCAACTTAATTATTGCTGTTGATCAAGTATTGGAAAAAGTTCAGCCTGAGGCGATGTTGGTTTTGGGTGATACCAATAGTTGCTTATCAGTGATTCCAGCTAAACGCCGCAAGATCCCTATTTTTCATATGGAAGCTGGTAATCGCTGTTTTGATATGCGAGTACCCGAAGAAATAAATCGGCGCATAGTTGATCATACCGCCGATGTTAACTTGACTTACAGCACTATTGCTAGAGATTATTTACTGAGGGAAGGCTTGCAGCCAGATCTAGTTATCAAAACAGGTAGCCCTATGTTTGAGGTGTTAAGTTACTATCGTTCGCGTATTGATGCTTCTGATATTTTGACTCGCTTGGCAATAGTGGAGGGCAGTTATTTTATTATTAGCGCCCATCGTGAAGAAAATATAGAATCAGAACAGAGTTTTACAAAATTATTTAATATATTAAATGCAATTGCAGAGGATTATAACTTGCCTGTGATTGTCTCAACACATCCTCGTACCCAGAAACGAATAGATGCAAACCAAGCAAAATTTCATCCATTAGTTCGATTATTAAAGCCTTTGGGCTTTCATGACTATGTAAAATTGCAGTTGTCTGCGCGAGCCGTGCTTTCAGATAGTGGTACGATCAATGAGGAGTCTTCAATACTCAATTTTCCAGCTCTTAATCTTAGGGAAGCCCATGAGCGCCCCGAAGGCATGGAAGAAGCAGCCGTGATGATGGTTGGGCTCGAGCTTGATCGAGTGCGCCAAGGCTTAAGTATTTTGGCAACTCAGTCGAGTGGCATTAAGCGTACGCTTACCCAAGTAGCAGATTACAGTGTGGCCAACGTTTCTGATAAAGTGGTGCGTATCATGCACAGCTATACGGATTATGTTAATCGTGTAGTATGGAAAAAATACACTGAATCATCATGAGAATTTTAATTGTTAGCCAATATTTTTGGCCTGAAAACTTTCGGATTAATGATTTGGTTAAGGAGTTTGTTCTACGAGGCCATGAGGTCACTGTTTTAACCGGTATACCAAATTATCCAGATGGCAAAGTTTTTGATGCTTTTAAAAAAGATCGTTCATCATTTGATAACTACGCAGGGGCAAAAATTTATCGAGCACCCATGCTTACGCGTGGCAATAGCCGTCTACGATTATTGCTTAATTACATAAGTTTTGTATTCGGAGCTTGTTTTTTCGGGCCTTGGTTTCTGCGTGGCCAAAATTTTGATGTTATTTTTGCTTATGAGCCATCACCTGCGACGGTTGGCCTGCCAGCAGTATTGCTGGGAGGTTTGAAACGAGTGCCTGTGGTTTTTTGGGCTCTTGATTTGTGGCCAGATACCATAGCTGCTGTTGGTGAAGTAAGCTCTGCTAAACTATTGTCTTTGGTTGGTCACATGGTTCGATTTATTTACAATCGATGTGCACTTGTTTTGGGTCAATCACGGGGTTTTTTGGGTAGTCTTGCTAAATATTGTGATGATGTTAATAAAATCAGATATTTTCCAAGTTGGGCTGAAGATCTATTCTGTGTAGATAATATATCACCTGCAGCTGAAGTACCGATTCAAGATGGCGTCTTTAATGTGTTGTTTGCCGGTAATATAGGTGAGGCGCAAGACTTTCCTGCAATACTTGAGGCTGCGGAGATTTTAAAAGACAATTCGGCTATTCGGTGGTTGATTGTGGGTGATGGCCGAATGACAGAATGGTTGCATAAAGAAGTTATAAAACGCGATTTAACGCATTGTTTTTTGTTGTTAGGGCGTTTTGATGTAGAGCGTATGCCTTCATTTTATGCACATGCGGATGCTTTTTTGGTTGCTCTAAAGCATAGTCCTGTTTTTGCTTTAACGGTTCCTGGAAAAGTACAATCCTACTTAATGGCCGGAGTTCCATTGCTTGGAATGTTGGATGGTGAAGGTAGTTTCGTTATTCTTGATGCCAATGCAGGGCTAGTCTGTCCAGCTGGAGATAGTAAAGGTTTAGCCGAATCAGTACTAAAGCTATCGTTAATGAATAAGTTTGACCGCCAAAAAATGGGTAGCAATGGCCGTAGTTACGCACGAAAAGAATTTAACCGTGATTTACTGATTACTAAACTTGAAAGTTGGTTTTTAGAGATAAATAAATCATCTTCAAAATGTAAATAAATGTGACTACCCACACCTTCGGCAGGATAAGTCGCAAGTACTTATTTGTTGATGAGAACCTGAAAGCTGCATGTCTACTAAATGCCCTTTAAGGTTGAATTAGTGCTATTTTTCTATAAATCAGTCCATTATTACAAATATTAAGGGCACCCCTATCCATCATAGGGAGCAACTTAACTATCTAGTGCAAATACTTATTTGATCCAGCAAGCAAATTAGTTGTTCGGAGAGTCAAATTAGTTGTTCTGAGGAGCATTTTAGCTGTTCTAAGGAGTCACTTAATTCTCTTAAGGTAGTTTATATGGGCTGTGGCGTGCATTAAAGTACTGCGGAGAGTTACCTTATACTTTAAAAGGCGCAACTAAAGTGTCGTGAGTATTTCCTTATAAGAGGTAAAAGTTCTTTGGCTGGTATGAATAGTGTCCTCGCAAGAACTTAGGTGCGCCTAATAGGTGCGAAGAGCTTCCTTATGCTGTCTGATTCTATTCTTATAAGTTGTGAGGATGACTTTATTACGGCTAATGCTGCCGTTATAGCTCAGTTGTAAGTCCTGAATTTCTTTAAAAGTTGCGTTATAAGTCTATAGGTATTAGTACTCACACTTATTCTATTTTAAAGGGCTGTAGCTGTTGGTTTGTAATTTATTGATTTAAGTTATTTATTTAATATTGTTTTGTTATGAGATAGTCGTTGACAGCCTTCTTCATAGAGGCGTACTTTATGAACTAGTTATTGTGAATCCTAGTTTATGATAACGATGTTCATCAGGCACAGCAAGTCGCTAATCACCTTAGCGCATTCATGCTTACACATTTCTTATATATCCATAACGCGGTTGGAGATTCCATAATATTATGCCCACTAATAATTTTTTTCCTACGTCTGAAGATGCACAATTGGTTTGGCTTAGCCATTACGCTTTAAAGTTACCTGTTAACGGGCCTATTTGTGGCGTGCTTGCTGACGAGATCACCGCCACCCAGAAAGATCTTAGTTATTATATTTGGATGTTGCAAAACTGGCATCCAGCTACTCGGCGAGATGCACTTGGTGCGACGAGTCATAAGCAACTGATGGTCAATGGTACTGGCACTGAAAATGTGCAACATCCACAGCCGACTTTGTTTCCCGATGCGCCATCAGCCACGACACCAGGCATTCAAAAGCGCTTATTTGCACAAATTTCTCGCATCAAAACTAATCCCAATTACACTGATATCATCGGTCAAGATATGGGCATTATTGGTATATCGTCTTCGGTACAGTATTTAACTCCAGAGTTTACAGCGAGTGTGGAGCAGGGGGCGACAGGGAGTCAGGTACGTTTAGATTTTATGAAACATGGTCATGATGGTATCTGGATAGAAAATCGTATTAATGGTGGGGAGTGGAAGTTTTTGTCAGTAAGTACCATTAAGCCTTATTTAGATGTTAGTCCTTTAGCGACTGGCAATAGCCATGAAGCCCGTGAATATCGATTGCGTTGGTGGGATAAAAGCGTTGCGCATGGTGAGTGGAGTGGGGTTCAGGGTGCTGTGTTAGGTAGTTAGCTGGGTAAGTCAAGAATTTGGGTTGCATGATATTCGCAGCCCAATACCTATTAGATGCTGTTGGCTTAATGATGATAGAGCAATATTATTCATAGGTCTTTACGGCTTAAGTTATTACATTATTGTTATAAAATCTCAGAATATTTCAGTGTATAAGATGTGCCGACGCTAGAAGGCGTATTATTTATCAGAGCAGAGTCTATGCCAGAAACGCTTTACTCGCTTACGCTAGTAAAGCCTTATTCCGGCCTACAGTTTTGCTACAACTTTTGTCGTGTAGGGTTGTTATTTTAAAATACCGTTGAATTTAAATTCTGAGTGTATGTTATATCCTAAGCTATCAACTTATAAGCCACTAAAATAGGCGGCTAATGCTTGCATGTCTTCTTCACTGAGCATATTGGCAATAGCTTGCATCTGACCATTCTTTCTTATACCGGCTTTAAAACTAGCTAATTGATTGGCTAAATAGTCGGCGCGTTGACCTGCTAATCTAGGGTATTGACCGTTACCCTCTGCATTAGAGCCATGACAGCCTAGGCACATGCTCGCTTTTTCTTTGCCGATTTTTGCTAAAGGTAAATTACTTTCTGTTTTGGCGGTGGGCACGCTGGAAAAATAAGCGGCAATATTTTTAATGTCATCATCGCTTAAGTTACTGGCCATTGCTTTCATAATGCTATTGCTACGCGCTCCTGATTTGAAGGCATTTAGCTGATTAATAACATAGTTGGGTTGTTGTGCAAAGAGATTGGGCGCTGGATTATGAGCAGCGTGTCCTCCATGGCCTATAGAACCATGGCAGCCTATGCAATTAGCAACTAATTTCTCTCCGGCTACTTTGTCGGCCGCTAAAGTAACGCTAGTCCAAATTAAAGCCGATATTAAGGCTACAAAAACAGAATATTTTAATGTGTTCATTGGGTCACCTCGGAGTTATAAAATTAAATATTAATTGATAATGGTCTAGGTTTGTCTTTAATGCGTTACTTAGGGGCAGACTGAACTATACAACTAAAGCTGGTTTTTGTGAAAGATCTATATGTTTAAATATTTCGTTATCTAGTTCTTGTAGTAGACTCAATGTCTTTAGTATTGCTATCATTTCGTATCTCCAAAATAGGGCTACCAAGGTGGGTGAGATTAAAAATACGGGAGGGAAGAGGAAATATAAAAATATTGTGTCTTACCTTTGTTGATATCTTAATATTATTATTAATTTCCCTCGCTTTTAATCACACCCTGTCAGGGTAGGATTTAATTTTAAATAATCTTTACTAATCAGCATTATCATGGAAAAAATAAACGTTTTATTTGTTTGTATGGCTAATATTTGCAGGTCACCGGCTGCTGAAGGTGTTTTTATAAAGCTCATTAAAGACAGGGCATTAGAAGGATCTTTTAGAGTCGATTCGGCTGGAACTCATGCATATCATGAGGGCGAAGTTCCTGATGCACGTACACAGCAATCTGCACTGTTACGTGATGTAAAATTAGCGCATTTACGTGCTAGAAAAGTGGTGATGGGTGATTTTGAAGATTTTGATTATTTGTTGGTGATGGATGATGATAATTATGCTGTGCTAATGAATGCTTGCCCTGAACAATATAAAGCTAAAATTCATTATTTCTTAGATTTTGCACCGCATTTGGGTGTACGTGAAGTGCCTGACCCTTATTATGGTGGTATTTATGGCTTTGAGCGGGTATTGGATTTAATCGAAGAAGCATCGGTGGGCTTTTTAGAGTCCTTAAAGGCCACAGCTTTGAAATAAGCAACAGTTTTTATGTTTTTTGTAGGCCGGAATAAGGCTTTACTAGCGAAAGCGAGTAAAGCGTTTCCGGCATGTGCACTAAATATTTACAATAAATTAAGGTGAGAGCATGGCAATAATATCGAATACCGTAAGCTATATGGATGGGGATGTGGTGTTGGAAGCTTTTTTTGCTTTTGATGAAGCTCTAGTTGGACGTAGACCAGCGGTTTTAATTAATCATACTTGGGTGGGTAGAGATGATTTTGTAGCCGAAAAGGCGATAAAGCTGGCAGAGATGGGTTATGTAGGCTTTGCTGTTGATATGTATGGTAAAGGTATAGTCGGAACGAGTCCTGAACAAAACTCAGCCTTGATGCAGCCTTTTATGGAAGATAGAGTGTTGTTACAAAAACGTCTACTGGCTGCTTTGTATGCTGTTAAGTTATTGCCTTGGGTTGATGATCATAATATTGCCGCCATCGGTTTTTGTTTTGGCGGCTTATGTGTTTTAGATTTGGCTAGATCTGGCGCTGATGTGAAAGGTGTAGTTAGTTTTCATGGTATGTTGAATGCGCCTAGTCATAGTTTGGATAAGCCGATTAAAGCTAAAGTTTTGGCCTTGCATGGTCATGATGATCCCATGGCAACGCCAGCTCAAGTATTAGCTTTTGAGCAAGAAATGACATTGGTGGGCGTGGATTGGCAATTGCACTGTTATGGTAATACCGCTCATGCTTTTACTAATCCAGTAGCTAATGATCCTGAGAATGGCATGGTTTATCGTACTCTTGCAGATCATCGTTCATGGCAAGCTATGAAAAACTTCTTAGTCGAAGTTTTTGCTTAACATTAATAGATATCTACTTAAAGAGGGATAATTTTAGCTAAAACAGATGCTGGAATTAACTTTTCGCCTTTAAGCTTTGTCTTTTGTCTGCGTTTAAGAGAGCCCTGTCTAAAAGTGAACGATTAAGCTAAACTGCCCCATCTTAAGTTTTAGTCACATTTAATCATCAAAATTTTGACTATTTGGTATAATCCCGTGTTATTTAAAGTTGTAGGGCGCATTTATTGCATGGAATGAAGTGATGCGCTTAATTTTAGTCAAAAAACCATGCCGATAATGTACTACGGCACACTGTTTATCTAGGGATCAATGTCAAACTTCGCTAAAGAAATTATACCTGTCAATCTCGAAGATGAGATGAAACAGTCCTATCTCGATTATGCAATGAGCGTTATTGTGGGTCGAGCTCTACCTGATGTTAGGGATGGCCTAAAACCAGTGCATCGCCGCGTGTTATACGCGATGAGTGAATTGGGTAACGATTGGAATAAACCCTATAAGAAATCGGCGCGTATTGTCGGTGATGTTATCGGTAAATATCACCCTCATGGTGATACCGCAGTCTATGACACTATGGTACGTATGGCGCAGCCTTTCTCCATGCGCTATATGTTGATCGATGGCCAAGGTAACTTTGGTTCGGTTGATGGTGATCCACCCGCTGCAATGCGTTATACCGAAGTTCGTATGGCAAAAATTGCCCATGAATTGTTGGCAGATCTTGATAAAGAGACGGTTGATTTCATTCCGAACTACGACGAATCAGAAATTCAGCCTGAAGTATTACCGACTCGCGTTCCTAATTTATTGGTGAATGGTTCTTCTGGTATTGCTGTGGGTATGGCGACTAATATCCCTCCGCACAATATGACCGAAGTGGTCAGTGCTTGTTTGGCGATGATCGATAATCCGGATATTAGTATTCTGGAGTTAATGGAATATATTCCGGGTCCAGATTTTCCTACAGCCGCTTTCATCAATGGCGCTGCGGGTATTTACAATGCCTATACCACAGGTAGAGGCAAGATTTATTTACGTGCAAGATGTCACTTTGAAGATATAGGTGATAGTAGTCGCCAGTCGATTATTACCACTGAACTACCTTATCAGGTTAACAAAGCGCGTTTGCTGGAGAAAATTGCCGAGTTAGTTAAAGAAGGTAAGCTCGAAGGTATTTCAGGTTTGCGTGATGAATCTGATAAAGACGGTATGCGCATGGTGATCGAACTTCGTCGCGGTGAAGTGCCAGAAGTCGTATTAAATAATCTATATAAGCAGACTCAATTCCAGACGGTCTTCGGCATTAATATGGTTGCCTTGCTGGACGGTCGTCCGCATTGTATGAATTTGCTAGAGATACTCAGCGCGTTTATTAACCATAGACGTGAAATTGTTACACGCAGAACTATCTATTTACTTCGTCGTGCCCGTGAAAGAGCGCATATCTTAGAAGGTCTTGCTGTTGCTTTAGCTAATATTGATGAAATGATTGCGCTGATTAAAGCAGCGAGCAATCCTGCTGAAGCTAAAGAAGGTTTGTTGGCAAGAACTTGGGATGCTGGATTAGTTTCTTCTTTATTGGAACGCGCCGATGCGAGTCGTTCTAGGCCAGAAGATTTAGGTGATGAGTTTGGTATTTTTGAAGGTATTTATCGTCTTTCAGAAACACAGGCGCAAGCCATACTTGATTTACGTTTGCATCGTTTAACGGGTTTAGAGCAAGATAAAATCGTTAATGAATATAAGCAGTTGTTAGAACAAATTGATGAGTATTTGTTTATTTTGAGTAGTGACGTCCGTTTGATGGAAATTATCAGAGAAGAACTGGTTGCCATTAAAGATCAGTATTCCGATGCGCGTCGCACAGAAATTATAAAAAACCAGTTGGATTTATCTGAGCAAGATTTAATTACTGAAGAAGATATGGTAGTGACCATGTCTCATGAAGGTTACGTTAAGTCTCAACCTCTAAGCGATTACAAGGCGCAACGACGTGGCGGACGTGGTAAATCAGCGACTGCGACTAAAGAATTGGATTATGTTGATAAGTTAATTGTCGCTAATACTCACGATACGATTCTATGCTTCTCTTCACGCGGCAAAGTCTACTGGATGAAAGTTTATCAATTGCCAGTGGCTAGTCGTGCTGCACGAGGCAAGCCTTTTGTTAATTTATTGCCGCTAGAGCAGGGTGAGAAAATTAATGCAATCTTGCCTATCCGTGAATTTACTGAAAATAAATTTATTTTTATGGCGACTTCGGCGGGTACTGTTAAAAAGACGCCATTAACCGAGTTTGAACGTCAACGTGCTACCGGTAAAATCGCTATCGATTTAAGAGAAGACGATACTTTAGTCGGTGTTGCCGTGACTGATGGTCAGCAAAATGTCTTATTGTTCGGTAGTACTGGTAAAGCCGTGTGCTTTAATGAAGCTGATGTGCGCTCTATGGGTAGAACGGCTTCTGGTGTTCGCGGTATGCGCTTGCATCCAGGCCAAAAAATCATTTCTTTGATTATTGCATCGGAAGGTACGGTGTTGAATATTACTGAAAATGGTTATGGTAAACGCACTAAGTTAGAAGAATTTACTTGCCATAAACGCGGAGGGCAAGGCTTAATTGCCATACAAACTTCTGAGCGTAATGGTGCTGTTGTCGGTGCGGTATTGGTTAATGATAACGATGAGATCATGTTGATTACCGATGGTGGTACTTTGGTGCGCACCCGTGTTGACGAAATTTCGGTAGTCGGACGTAATACCCAAGGCGTCACTATTATTCGTTTAGGTAAGAATGAAAAAGTCATCGGTGTTGATCGCATTGAAGGTTTGGCGGGTATCGATGATGTTGAAGAAGATGCAGATTTAGATAGTTCATTAGATGCTAATGAAGTGATTATTGATGAGGCAGATTTAGTCTCTAATGCAGATGATGAAATAGATCAAGAGTAGTTATGTAGGTTGGCTTAGCGATAGAGACTGTGAAAGTATTGTTTTGATTTCCCCTCTTTAACAAAGAGGGGTTAGAGGAGATTTAATCTATTAAAAATAATCACAAAATATTAGTAGCTTATGATTTTAAGAAATCCCCCTCTACCTCCTCGCTTTGCTCTTCCCCTTTTTTTAAAGGGGAATGCTAAAATCATAATACTTTTATAATGTCGGTGGCGTAACCCAATATTTAATTACTTAGTATTGTTTTGATAGATTTAATTAATGCGCTTGTGTTTATTTTCTGTATTTATGAACACTTAATGGTTGTCATGACCAGCGAAAAATAATACCTAACATGGCTAAAGAATTCCTTTTTAAAATTTAACGACGAGAAAATTATGTCCAGAGTATTTAATTTTAGTGCCGGTCCATCTGCATTCCCGGAATCAGTGTTGTTGCAAGCCCAGCAGGACATGTTGGAATGGCGAGACAGTGGCATGTCAGTGATGGAGATGAGTCACAGAGGCAAACATTTCTCTATGATTGCTGAAGAGTTAGAAAGCGATTTGCGTAGTCTGATGACGATACCTGACAATTATAAGGTTTTGTTTTTGCAAGGGGGTGCCTCAGCACAGTTCTCATTCATACCACAAAATCTTTTAAATGGTAAAACTAAGGCTTGTTATCTTAAAACTGGTGCATGGTCTGAAAAAGCCGTTAAAGATGCACAAAGTTATTGCGACGTGTTGGTGAGTGCTAGCTCTGAAGAGTCCAAATTCACTAGTATTCCAGATGCAGCTACTTGGGAACTGGATGAGCAAGCGGCTTATTTACATTACACGTCTAATGAGACTATACATGGTGTGGAGTTTCAAAACATTCCTGATGCTAAGGGTTTAACCTTGGTTTCGGATATGTCATCGAATATCTTATCGCGTCATATTGATGTCAGTCAGTATGGATTGATTTATGCGGGAACTCAAAAAAATATGGGACCAGCTGGTGTAACAGTGGTCATAGTCAGAGATGACTTGATCGGACATGCTGGTAAAACAGTGCCTTCGGTATTTAATTATGCTGAGCAGGCAAAAAACCAATCTATGCTAAATACTCCGGCTACCTATAATTGGTATTTAGTGGGTTTAGTGCTGAAATGGTTAAAAGCTCAAGGCGGTGTTGCAGCGATTGAACAACATAATATTGCTAAAGCGACTAAGCTTTATCAAGCGATTGATCAATCAGCGTTGTATTCAAATCCAGTTGATGTTGCTGTACGATCACGTATGAATGTTCCGTTTATTTTAGCTGATGAGAGTTTGGATAAGCCCTTTTTACAGGCTGCCGAAGCTCAAGGTTTATTTGAATTGAAAGGTCATCGTTCAGTGGGTGGTATGCGAGCAAGTATTTACAATGCTATGACTGAAGCGGGTGTAAAAGCTTTGATAGATTTTATGGCTGAATTTGAACGCACTCATTAATTGCAACGTATCAATATAGACCCACGCCATGACCTCAGTGATCCCACTTTCTGAATTAAGAGACAAAATCGATGCAATTGATGAAAAGATTTTGCAGTTGATCAACCAGCGTGCGTCTTGTGCAATAGAGGTTGCTAAAACCAAAATTGCTCAAGGCGAACAAGGTACTTTTTATCGTCCAGATCGAGAGTCTTTGGTTTTAAGGCGAATTATGGAGTTGAATCAGGGGCCGATTTCTGATGTGGCGGCTGCTGGTTTTTTTAGAGAATTAATGTCGGCTTGTTTAGCACTAGAAAAGCCGATGGATGTTGCGTTTTTAGGGCCTGAAGGGACTTTTACTCAGCAAGCAGTTTTTAAGCATTTTGGTCATGCGGTTAAAGCAATACCGGCAACTACCATTAACGAAATATTTAATGCGGTGGAATCTGAGTATTGCCAATTTGGTGTAGTTCCTGTTGAAAATTCAACTGAGGGTGTGATTAGTCATACCTTAGATCGTTTTCTGATTTCACCACTAAAAATATGCGGTGAAGTTGAGATTAGAGTGCATCAAAATTTGATGGGTCATGCAACGAGTCTCGATGAAATAACCGATGTTTATTCTCATCAGCAATCATTAGCACAGTGTAGGCAATGGTTAGATAAGCACTTGCCTCATGCGCGTTTGACCGCTGTGAATAGCAACGCTGAAGCGGCACGATTAGCCTTAGATAATAAACATAGTGCAGCCATTGCGGGTAAGGTTGCTGCTGAAGTTTATAATTTAGCAATCATTGCTAAGAATATTGAAGATGAGCCAAATAATACCACTCGATTTATTATTATCGGCCAACAATTATCCTCGCCTACCGGCAATGATAAAACCTCATTAGTTGTTTCTACCGGCAATCAACCCGGTGCTTTATATAAGATCCTTGAGCCTTTTGCTAAATATGCTATAGGCATGGTGCAAATTGAATCTAGGCCTTCACGTCAGGGTTTATGGGATTATGTGTTCTTTATTGATGTAGAAGGACATAGTGAAGATAAGCTTATTGCTGAAGCTTTGGAGAGCGTTAAAGACAACGTTAAGATGTTTAAGTTATTAGGATCTTATCCTAAAGCTGTGCTTTAAATGGCAAGTAGTGTTTGCAATCATTAAATTCTGTTAATTAAAATCATGAATAATTCCGATAATATTTATACGCTTGCAGCAGCAGGCGTGCAGCGCCTCATACCTTATAAAGCTGGCAAACCGATTGAAGATTAGAGCGAGAGTTGGGGCTTACTCAAATTACCAAGCTAGCCTCTAATGAAAATCCTTTAGGTCCAGGAAAAAAAGCCTTGGAGGCTATTGCTTCTGCTTTGTCTGAATTAGCGCTTTATCCTGATGGTAGTGGTTTTTTATTAAAGCAAGCTCTAGCAAATAAATATGCAGTAGACGATAGTCAAATTACCTTAGGTAATGGTTCTAATGAAATATTAGAGCTGGTGGCTAGAGCCTTTTTAACGCCCGAACACGAAGCAGTTTTTTCGCAACATGCCTTTGCGGTCTATCCTATCGTAACCCAAGCCGTCGGTGCGACGGCAGTTGTGGTTCCTGCATTAAATTATGGTCATGATTTGGATGCTATGCTGTTGGCGGTCACAGAAAAAACACGCTTGGTTTTTATTGCGAATCCTAATAATCCAACGGGGACTTTGCTGAGCCAAGCCAGTTTGGCGCGATTTTTAGATGCGTTACCTAATAGCTGTGTTTGTGTGTTGGATGAGGCTTATTTTGAATTTGTTAATAGCGCAGAGCCTATCAATTCGATAGCTTGGTTAAAAGAACATCCTAATTTATTAATCACACGTACTTTTTCTAAGGCTTATGGATTGGCTGGGTTACGTATAGGTTATGGTTTATCAAGCCCTCAAATGGCCGATATTCTTAATCGTGTGCGTCAACCTTTTAATAATAACAATTTAGCTTTAGTGGCCGCCTTGGCCGCATTGGATGATGATGAGCATTTGCAGCAAACTATTGCAGTCAATACTCATGGTATGCAGCAATTGGTCGATGGTTTTAAAGCCTTAAATTTAGCGTGGATTCCCTCGGCAGGGAATTTTGTTTTGGTCGATTTAAAGCAAGCTGCAATGCCCATTTATGAAGCTTTGTTGCGTAAGGGTGTCATTGTCAGGCCAGTAGCTGTGTATGAATTGCCGAATCATTTGCGTATTAGTATAGGTACAAAAACAGAGAATCAGTTATTTCTTGACGCCTTAACTGAAATATTGGCTGATGTTCGATAAGCTTTGTGTTATTGGTGTGGGCTTAATGGGAGGCTCAGTCGCCCGTGCAGCGAGATTAAACGCTTTAAGTAAAAATATTTTGGGTTATGGTCGTTTAGAGGATCTTGAAAACCTAGAAACTGCAAAGTGTTTAGGTGTTATAGATGACTATACGTTGCACATAGAAGAAGCTGTGCAAGATGCAGATTGTGTCGTTATTGCTACGCCTGTTGAATCTATTCAAAGCATACTTGCTTTGTTGCAACCTGTTTGGTCAGATCGAACGATTTATACCGATGTTGGTAGCACTAAAGGTAGTGTCGTTGCCGCAGCGCAGCGAGTTTTTGGTGTAGTTCCAAGTAATTTTGTATTAGCTCATCCTATCGCTGGTGGGGAACAAAGTGGCGTTGAGGCGGCTGTTGATGATTTGTTTGTCAATAAACGTTTGATTATTTCACCGCTTAGTCATACTCACAAAGCTGCCTTGCAAAAAATTCGAAGCTTCTGGGAACATTGTGGTTCTGAGGTGTCTTTGATGGATGTTGAAAGGCATGATGCCATATTAGCGGCCACCAGTCATTTGCCACATGTGCTGGCTTTTGCTCTAGTTGATATGCTGGGTCATCAAGATGAACAAAATGAGATTTTTAATTATGCGGCCGGTGGCTTTAGAGACTTTACGCGAATCGCTTCTAGCGACCCAACAATGTGGCGAGATATTTGTTTAGCCAATAAAAATGAAATTATCCCTTTACTGCAACAAACCAGAGTACAGCTCGAAAAAATACAGTCTCTGTTGGAACATGATGATGGCCAGCAGCTTTTTGAAATCTTTGCGTATGCCAACACAGCGAGGCAACGCTTTCTTAATCAGTTTGAAGGTAATATGACTAAAACAATTACATTTAAAGTTCAGCCGGGCGGTATGTTGCAAGGTGAAGCACGAGTGCCGGGTGATAAATCCATGTCACATCGTTCTATTATGCTAGGTTCATTGGCTGACGGTGTTACTCATGTTAAAGGTTTTTTAGAAGCCGAAGATGCGCTGGCAACCTTACAAGCTTTTCGTGATATGGGTGTTGAGATTGAAGGGCCGGTTGATGGTTGTTTGACTATTCATGGTGTGGGTAAGCACGGTTTGAAAGCACCTACAAACGATTTGTATCTGGGTAATTCAGGTACTTCTATGCGCTTATTAAGCGGATTGTTAGCGGGACAGCCTTTTAATTCTGTGTTAACCGGCGATAAATCTTTATCTGGAAGACCGATGAAGCGAGTGACTGAGCCATTAGCACTAATGGGTGCTGATATAAAAGCGACCGAAAATGGCACTGCACCTCTTTACATTACTGGTAAGGCCGGTCAATTGCATGGCATTGATTATGTAATGCCTATGGCTAGCGCGCAGGTAAAGTCATGTTTATTGTTGGCGGGTATGTATGCTGATGGAGAAACTAGCGTGACTGAGCCAGCGCCTACTCGTGATCATACCGAGCGTATGTTGTCAGGATTCTCCTATCCTGTTAAGCAGCAAGGTAGCAAGGTCACGATTACCGCTGAGGGTAAGTTAACCGCGGCTGATATTGATGTGCCTAGTGATATTTCTTCTGCGGCTTTCTTTTTAGTCGGTGCATCAATTGCGCCGGGCTCTGATTTATTGTTAAAGCATGTGGGTATTAATCCTACCCGTACAGGTGTTATTGATATTTTGCGTTTAATGGGTGCAAACATTGAAGTGCTGAATGAGCGTATTGTCGGTGGTGAGCCCGTCGCTGATTTACATGTGGTTTATAGTCCGTTAACAGGCATTGATATTCCTGAGGCATTAGTACCCTTGGCTATTGATGAATTTCCTGTTTTATTTGTAGCAGCTGCTTGTGCGAAAGGACAGACGCGCTTAAGTGGTGCTGAAGAACTTAGAGTTAAAGAGTCAGATCGAATTCAGGTAATGGCTGATGGCTTGCAAATATTAGGTGTAGATGCACAACCGACTCATGATGGTATGGTTATTCAAGGCGGTGAGATAGGGGGTGGAACTGTGACTTCACATGGTGATCATCGTATTGCTATGGCATTTTCTATAGCTGGTTTACGTGCTAATGCAGATATCACTATTTTAGATTGTGCTAATGTGAATACCTCTTTCCCCGAATTTAAAGATTTGGTGCATCGCTTAGGTTTAGCCTTGGTTTGTGAGGAGTCTTAATGCTTGCGCCTGTTTTAACGATAGATGGTCCCAGTGGCGCGGGTAAAGGAACTGTTAGTCGTTTAGTGGCGAAAAAACTGGGTTGGCATTATTTGGATAGTGGTTCCATTTATAGGTCGGTGGCAATTGCTGTTCAAAATGCTTCGATCGATTTAGCTAATATCAGTGATATTGTTAAAGTAACGCAAGCTATGGTGTTAGAGTTTGAGTGTGGCGATAGCTTAATAGTTAAACTTAATGGCAAAGATATTACTAATCAGTTAGGGCTTGAAAGTACCGGCAATATCGCATCTCAAGTTGCTGCAATACCTGAGGTTAGGGCAGTATTACTGCAAAAGCAGCAAGATTTTAGGCGGTTGCCAGGTTTGGTTGCTGATGGTCGAGATATGGGTACGGTTGTTTTTCCAGATGCTGGAAATAAAGTATTTTTAACCGCTAGTGCTGAAAAAAGAGCGGAAAGAAGATATAAACAGTTGATAGAAAAAGAAATTGATGCTAATCTTGCCGAAATAAAAAGTGAGATTGAAGCTCGTGATCGCCGCGATATGGAACGTGAAACCGCTCCATTAGCTATGGCGAGTGGATCCCTTTATATAGATTCTTCAGAAATGACTATAGATTCAGTCATTGAAGAGGTTTTAAATTTAATCCGTTAAGGATTTTTTCGTATGGCTACACTACTGTAAGTGTAGTTTTTTTTAACTTTGATAAAGAAAAGGCTTGTTCGAGTTTCGATAAGCTTGGGAAATAATAAAATGAGCGAAAGCTTTGCTGCATTACTAGAAGAAAGTTTAACCAGAACCAAGATGAGTCCTGGTGCCATGTTGATCGGTACAGTCATTGATATTGAAAATGACATGGTTATTGTTAGTACGCATTCTAAATCTGAAGGCGTTATTCCTAAATGGCAATTTTTAAACAACGCTGGCGAATTGGAAGTTTCAATTGGCGATGAAGTTGAAGTTGCTTTGGATTTGTTCGAAGATGGTTTAGGCGCTACGCTTCTTTCTAGAGATAAAGCGAAGAAAAACAAAGCTTGGTTCGAACTTGAAACTGCTTTTGAAAAAGAAGCTACTATTGTGGGTCAAATCACTGGCAAAGTTCGTGGCGGTTTCACTGTCTCTGTTGGCGCATTACGTGCCTTCTTACCAGGTTCTTTAGTTGACGTTCGTCCTATCAGAGATACGACTTTCTTAGAAAATCGTGATCTTGAATTCAAAGTTATTAAAATCGATCAGAAACGTAATAACGTTGTTTTATCTCGTCGTGCGGTTGTAGAAAAAGAATACAGTGCAGAAAGAGAAGAATTGCTGAAAACACTAGAAGAAGGCGCAGTAGTCACCGGTGTTGTTAAAAATCTTACTGATTACGGTGCGTTTATTGATTTGGGCGGTATTGACGGTCTGTTGCATATTACTGATATGGCATGGAGACGCGTACGTCACCCATCTGAATGTGTTGAAATCGGTCAAGAAATCAAAGTTAAAGTCTTGAAATACGACAAAGATAAAAACCGTGTTTCATTGGGCATGAAGCAAATGGGTGAAGATCCATGGCAAAACATTGCTCGTAGATACCCAGCCGGTACTCGTGTATTCGGTAAAGTAAATAACTTAACCGATTATGGTTGCTTTGTTGAAATTGAAGAGGGTGTTGAAGGTTTGGTTCACGTTTCTGAAATGGATTGGACCAACAAAAATGTTAATCCATCTAAGTTAGTTCAATTAGGTGATGACGTTGAAGTTATGGTTATCGAAATTGATGAAGAGCGTCGTCGTATTTCTTTAGGTATGAAACAATGTAAAACTAATCCATGGGATGAATTTGCAGCGACTCATAACAAAGGCGACAAAATCTCAGGAAAAATCAAATCTATTACTGATTTCGGTATTTTCATCGGCTTAGATGGCGGTATTGATGGTTTAGTCCATATGTCAGATATTTCTTGGGCAGATGATGGCGAAAATTCAGTACGTGAATTTAAGAAAGGTGATGAGTTAGAAACTGTTATTTTAGCGGTAGATTCTGAGCGTGAGCGTATCTCTCTAGGCATTAAGCAGTTAGAACAAGATCCTTTCCAAAATTTCTTAGCGACTAATGAAAAAGGTAGTTTGGTAAAAGGTACTATTAAAGAAGTTGACGCTAAAGGCGCAATTATTTTATTAGCTGATAATGTTGAAGGTTATTTACGCGCTTCTGAAATTCAACGTGATCGCGTTGAAGATGCTCGTACTTTACTGAAAGAAGGTGATGTACTTGAAGCTAAATTTATCGGTGTCGATAAGAAGAGCAAGTCAATCTCATTGTCAATTAAAGCAAAAGACCAAGACGAAGAAACACACACTATCAAAGATCATACACAGCAATCAGCTGGTACACCTACAATGGCTGATCTTTTTAAGCAGTTAGAAAAATAAATTAATTAATCAAGTAATAAAGAGGCTCTGCTTTATTGCAGGGCTTCTTGTTTTTTTACAGGATAATATGTGACAAAATCAGAGTTAATTGAAGCCCTAGCTAAAAAGAAACCTTATTTAGCATTGAAAGACGTAGAGCTCGCTGTAAAGTGTTTGATTGAGAAAATGAATCAGGCATTGTCTTCTGGTAATAGAATTGAGATTAGAGGGTTTGGTAGTTTTTCTCTGCATAAAAGACCTCCTAGAATTGGCCGCAATCCGAAAACAGGTGAGTCTGTGAGCTTGTCTGAAAAACATGTTCCACATTTTAAACCCGGCAAAGAATTACGTGATCGCGTAGACGATGCTAGGGATCAATATGAAATAGCAGATTAATCAAACTAACCTAACAGCATTGTCTATAACGCTTGGTAAGCGTTATAGACAATGCTGTTAGGTTGCTTTAGTTTGAATGATCTGTTATCCAAATAGTTATATCCTCAGAGTTGTTTTAACTGCCGATCGGAAAAATTATTGGCAGGAATATCTATTAATCGTTTCATAAGTTCTCAGGTGAAAACAACCAAACGTCCTTTCTTTGAAAAGATCAGGATGAATGGACATGTTTAGTATCTGCCCAAAGCTAAGTTTTGTAGGGGGGGATAAGCACCACAGACTGTGAAAGTATTATGATTTTAGCTTCCCTCTTAAAAGGGCGTTACATATCACACCGTAGAGACAGGTCATGACCTGTCTCTACATTGCGAACGATTTAATGATTATTTTTAATAGACTAAATCTCCCCTAACCCCTTTGCTAAAGAGGGGGAAATAAAAAGAATACTTTCAAAGTCTCTATCGCTTAGCTTAACCCGACTTACGTAAGCGACTTGTCCCTTGTGAAGTTGATAGCCGTTTTGGTGGATGCGTTGGCGCTTATCCATCCTACTGTTTATTTATATATCTATGTTGATACTGTGGGCAACAAGAAAGACTAACCTGTATAAATATCAGAATTAGTATCACCTAATCTTGGCCAAGCGGTTAATACAGCTTTAACAACCGTTGCTAAGGGAATGGCAAAGAAAACTCCCCAAAAGCCCCATACTCCCCCAAAGAATAAAATGGCTACGATAATAGCAACGGCGTGTAAATTGACGGCTTCGGAAAATAATACTGGTACCAGAACAACGCCATCCAATGCTTGAATAATAGAATAGGCAATGACAAGGTACATGAATTGGTCGCCACTAAGTCCCCATTGAAAATAAGCGACTGCTAGCACTGGAAAAGTGATAAGAGTCGCTCCTATATAAGGGATGATGACCTGTAGGCCCATTAATACAGCTAATAGCATAGCGTAATTTAAGTCCATACTTGTAAAAGTGATAAAGCTAACAAACCAAAGAATTAGTACCTCGGAAAATTTGCCTCTGACATAATTGCCAATTTGAACATCTACTTCTTCCCATACACGTACAGTTAAATGTCTTTGCTTGGGCATAAACTGCAGAAACCAGTCAATAAGTAATTTTTTATCTTTTAAGAAGAAAAAAACCATCATGGGTACTAAAAACAAATAAATCATGGCGCTGACTATGCCAACAACAGAAGCAGCAGATAAAGAAAGTACATTTTGGCCATAAGTTAATAACTCTTGTTGTATAGCAAAAGTCATTTGTTGAATTTTATTTTCTGAAATTAATTTGGGGTATAGTTCTGGTAAACGCATTACTAGTGTTTGAGTTCGGTTAATAATAACGGGGATATTTTGTATAAGTTCAACTGCTTGTTGTGAAACTATTGGCATCAAATAAAATAATAAGAAACCTAGGCAAGTCATGAAGCAAGAGAAAACTAAGTACACCGAAACTATTCGAGATAAGCCTAGGTTTATTACTTTACCTACCAAGCCTTCTAGCAGGTAAGCGAAGACGATAGAAGCAAAAACAGGCATCAATAAGTTAGATAAGCTGTAAATTAAAACAAAAGTAACAATTAAAATAATCGCTAAATAAATAGCTTGTGCATTAGGAAGTATTCGATTTAATGAAGCAGAAAAAAAACGTAAGCTTAAAGTGGATGTTTGGGTTGTCATAAAGATAAGAGTTTAGGTCTATATTTTTTAGGATATTTTACCTCTAAAAGTGTATTTATCGTTATGAAGTTTTTATTTGCAACAATACTCAGGTAAAATGCTCAGCGGCAATTAAGGTGGGAGTAATAAGTGTTAATTGATGTTTTTAATGGTGATGCAGATGGTATTTGTGCGCTTGTACAGTTACGCTTAGCAAAGCCTGCTCAGACTAAATTGGTAACTGGCGTAAAAAGAGACATTCAACTATTGAAGCAAGTAGAAGTTCAAGTTGATGATGTTGTGACAATATTGGATATTTCTTTACAAAAAAATCGCACTGATTTATATAGAATACTAAAGCAAGGCGCGTCGGTATTTTATGTTGATCATCATGAGGCAGGAGAAATTCCTCAACATGAAAGGCTGATCGCTTTAATTGATACTGCGGCTAATACCTGTACAAGTTTGTTGGTTGATCAATTTTTGGGTGGTAAATACAGGGCGTGGGCTGTGGCTGCAGCTTATGGTGATAATCTTATTACAAGTGCGGAGCGACTTGCTTTGCATCTATCAATATCGGCTAGGCAACTTAATGAGCTTAGACGTTTAGGCGTATGCCTGAATTATAATGCTTGTGGTAGTGTGGTCAGTGATTTACATTTTAGTCCTGATGTTTTATATAAGGAATTAGTGGCTTACGAATCGCCTTTTGAATATATGGCGGCTAATAATAGCAGCTACCTCCAGCTCTTAGAAGGTTACGCAGAAGATATAGCTAAAGCGCAAGCTGTAAAAGAAGAATACTGCACGGCCAGCATTGCACTTTATAGATTACCTGATGAGGCTTGGGCAAGGCGAATTAGTGGAGTATTTGCTAATGAATTGGCTAATAAAATGCCAATTCGTGCTCATGCCCTCATTAGTTACAATGCACTTGGAGGTTATCAAATTAGTTTGCGTGCACCATTAGTTAATAAGGTTGGGGCTGATGAGTTATGTTCATTGTTTGCAACGGGTGGTGGCCGTAAAGGTGCGGCTGGAATTAATCACTTGCCTTATGAAGAGTTACCCTTATTTATTGCTGAGTTTGAAAAAAAATATCCTTAACTTAATCGTTTAAGCCCCCTTATGAAAATAAAAAATACAAATATAATTTGGCATCATGCAAACGTTTCTAGGGCAGACAGGGAGGCGTTGCATGCACATAAAAGTGTGATTCTTTGGTTTACTGGTTTATCTGGGTCTGGTAAATCGACACTGGCTCATGCTGTAGAAGATTATCTTCATAAGATGGGTGTCTCAACCTATGTGCTTGATGGTGATAATGTTCGCCAAGGCCTATGTAGTGATCTTGGTTTTACTGATAGCGATCGCACTGAAAATATACGTCGAATTGGTGAACTGGCTAAGTTAATGACTGAGGCCGGAATTATTACTTTGACGGCCTTTATTTCACCGTTCATATCTGATCGTGATATAGCTAGGAAACTAGTTCCTTCTGGTGATTTTTTAGAAATATATTGTTCATGTCCTATTGAAACTTGTGAACAACGTGATGTAAAAGGCTTATATAAAAAAGCTAGAGCTGGTCAAATTCCATTATTTACTGGAATAGGTTCGCCTTATCAGGTACCTGAAAATCCAGAGTTAATAGTAAATACTCATGAGCAAACATTATCAGAAAGTGTTGAGCACGTGATTAAATTGCTAGTGCAGCGAGGATTGATAAAAATAGTCGACTAATATCTGTAACATAAATGCTTTAACTTATTACTGTATACGGTTAAGCAATGTTAAAATAAAAACAGTGAATGATTCACTCACTCTTCAAAGTTTAAGGAAATAATTATGATTCCCGTTATTTTATCAGGTGGCTCAGGAACGCGCCTATGGCCGCTTTCTCGCGGACAATACCCAAAACAATTTCTGCCGTTAGTTTCTAATCACACTATGATTCAGGAAACATTACTCAGATTGAATGGTGTGCCAGAATTAAAAGCACCGATTGCAGTTTGTAATGAAAATCATCGTTTCATGATGGCTGAACAATTGTTAGAAATAGGAGCAAAGCCAGCTGCAATTATTCTTGAACCTATGGGTAAAAATACCGCTCCTGCTGTCACAATGGCTGCTCTCAGCGCGGCGTCAGAAGAGGATGTTATACTCATTTTACCCGCAGATCATGTTATTGCAGATTTAGTTGCCTTTCATAAAGCGGTTGAACAAGCAAAAATTCTGGCTGAGCAAGGTTTTATGGTGACCTTTGGTATTGTTCCTAATCAACCGGAAACTGGCTATGGCTATATTAAAAGGGATGCCGTTCAGCATGGGAAAGCTTTTGGCGTGGCTGCCTTTGTTGAAAAGCCTGATGCAGAGACTGCAAGTCAGTATGTGAGTAGTGGTGATTATTACTGGAATAGTGGTATGTTTGCCTTTAAGGCAAGAACTTTTTTAAGTGAGCTAGAAAAGTTTAATCCGGAGATGTTAAGTGTTTGTCGACAAGCATTAAATGCTGCAAAAGTTGATTTGGATTTTGTACGTTTAGACAAAGAATTATTTGGGACTTGTCCTGCTGATTCTATCGATTATGCCGTCATGGAAAAAACAGACAAAGCTGTTGTCATTCCACTGGATGCCGGTTGGAATGATGTGGGTTCATGGTCTGCTTTATGGGATGTTACCGATAAAGATGCTAATGGTAATGCAATTAGCGGTGATGTTTTGACGGTTGATAGCCATAATTCGTTTATTCATGCTCAAAGTAAATTGGTAGCGGTTATTGGAGTAAATGATTTAGTGGTTGTTGAAACCGCTGATGCGGTGATGATTGCGCCTAGGGATAGAGTACAAGAAGTTAAACAAGTTGTTGATCAATTAAAGCAAAGTGGGCGTAGTGAAGCTGACTTACATAGAAAGGCTAGTCGACCTTGGGGTAATTATGATCTAGTTGATAGGGGTGAACGCCATCAGACTAAACGTATAATAGTCAAGCCAGGTGCTAAACTGTCTTTGCAGCGGCATCATCATCGCGCAGAGCATTGGGTGGTTGTTAAAGGTACAGCTTTGGTCACTAAGGGGGAAGAGACATTATTAATAACTGAAAATGAATCAACCTATATTCCTTTAGGTGTTGTTCATTGTCTTGAAAATCCTGGTGTTATTCCCTTGGAAATTGTCGAAGTTCAATCAGGTAGTTATTTGGGTGAAGATGATATTGTACGTTTTGATGATCAATATGGTCGGGCTTAGTACCGTATAAGATTTCAAATTAAGATTTAAGACCTATTTCTTATCTCTTATTAATTAAAATAATGGAAGTAGAAAATGAGCAAAAAAATTACTAAAGCTGTTTTTCCAGTGGCTGGTTTGGGTACGCGTTTTTTACCGGCAACCAAAGCTACTCCAAAGGAAATGTTGCCTATTGTTGATAAACCCTTAATTCAGTATGCAGTAGAGGAAGCTGTTGCAGCAGGTATTGATACCATGATATTTGTTACTGGACGTAGTAAAAATGTCATTATGGATCATTTTGACAAGGCTTATGAGCTTGAAAAAGAATTAGAAGCAAAAAATAAGACAGAATTGTTAGCTCTGTTAAAGAGCATTGTCCCGCCTAATGTTTCTTATGTCTTTATTCGTCAAGCAGAAGCTTTAGGTTTGGGGCATGCGGTTTATTGTGCTCGCCCTGTTATTGGTGATGAGCCATTTGCCGTGATCTTGGCAGATGATATGGTCGAAGATGGTACGCGTGGATGTATGGCGCAGATGGTTGAGCTTCATGATAAAAAGCAAGCATCTGTAATAGGCGTTGAACGTATTGATCCTGCACAATCGGCCAGTTATGGAATCGTTAAGATTAATGAGTTCGTAGAAAAATCTGCGCCAATAGAACTAATTGTTGAAAAGCCTAAGCCCGAAAATGCACCATCAAACTTGGCTGTTGTAGGTCGTTATATTTTAACTCCTGCAATTTTTGATAAACTTGAGCACACCGAACGTGGTGCCGGTGGAGAAATTCAATTAACCGATGCTATCGCAAGCTTATTAAAAGATGAAACCGTATTAGCTTATGAGTTTGAAGGTAANCGTTATGATTGTGGCTCTAAGCTAGGATTTTTAATAGCAACAGTCGAACAAGCATTGCTACATAAAGACTTAAAAGATGACTTTCTAGCCTATTTAAAAGACTTTTGTAAAGAGCATAAGATCTCTTAAGATTAATTTTGAATAAAACTTGCTAAGAATATTAAGTGTTGGTGATTAGCGTTAGTAATGATTAGCCCCTATAAATTATAAGGACTAATCATTATTTATTGCCTGTCTGCATGGGTCTTGCTTGCAATCTGAAGCATTATCCTTTAACTTAGTCCGACATCCGTAAAGGCTAGGGGTGCTTTTCGTTTCAATAGAGCGTAAGGCTGAGAAATACCCTTTGAACCTGACCCCGGTTAATACCGGCGTAGGAAAGCCCAGACTTCCCCTGCGCCTTGTTTTATTGTTATTGGAGTAAATACATGAGCGCTGTTCTAAATAATACTGCTGAGCCGACAACGGCCAGTAGTGTGAAAATTGATTCCTATCCGGCTTCTGAAAAGATTTATGTACAGGGCAGTCGTCCTGACATTCAAGTACCTATGCGCAAGATAAACCTGTCTGATACTCCCGTACATTTTGGTGCAGTAGAAAAGAATGGCCCGCTTTATGTTTATGATACTTCAGGTGTTTATACTGATCCTAATGTTGAAGTTGATTTAAAGAAAGGCTTAAGTGCTATCCGCTCAGCATGGATAGAAGAGCGTAATGATACTGAGGAATTAACAGGTCCAAGTTCAGAGTTTGGTCGTCAGCGTTTGGAAGATCCTGCTACGGCAAGTTTGCGTTTTGAGCATATTCGTAAGCCACGTCGTGCTAAAGCAGGCGCTAATGTATCGCAAATGCATTATGCAAGGCAGGGCATTATTACCCCGGAAATGGAATTTATCGCTATACGTGAAAATCAAAAAATGGAGGAAATGCGTGATTTATGGAAAGGTCAGCATCCTGGTGATTCTTTTGGTGCAGCGATTCCTGAAGTGATTACTGCTGAATTTGTACGTGATGAAGTGGCTAGAGGCCGTGCAATTATCCCTTGCAACATTAATCATCCTGAGTTGGAGCCGATGATTATAGGTCGCAATTTCTTAGTTAAAATTAATGGTAATTTAGGTAATTCTGCAGTGACTTCATCTATCGATGAAGAAGTTGAGAAAATGCTTTGGGGTATACGCTGGGGCGGCGATACCATTATGGATTTATCTACAGGTAAAAATATTCATGAAACCCGTGAATGGATATTACGTAACTCACCCGTACCTATCGGTACTGTGCCAATTTATCAAGCATTAGAAAAAGTTAACGGCAAAGCTGAAGATTTAACTTGGGAAATTTTTCGCGATACCCTAATTGAGCAAGCAGAGCAGGGTGTGGATTATTTTACTATTCATGCCGGTGTTCGTTTACATCATGTACCGCTTACAGCTAAGCGTATGACTGGTATCGTTTCGCGAGGCGGTTCTATCATGGCGAAATGGTGTTTGGCACATCATACTGAAAGCTTTTTATATACGCATTTTGAAGAAATCTGTGAAATCATGAAAGCCTATGATGTTTCTTTTTCCTTAGGTGACGGTTTGCGCCCTGGTTCTATTTATGATGCTAATGATGCGGCGCAATTTGGAGAACTAGAAACCTTAGGTGAGTTAACAAAGATCGCTTGGAAACATGATATCCAAACCATGATTGAAGGACCTGGTCATGTTCCTTTGCACATGATTAAAGTCAATATGGAAAAGCAGTTGGAAGAATGTGGTGAAGCGCCTTTTTATACCTTAGGTCCTTTAACGACTGATATAGCTCCTGGTTATGATCATATTACTTCTGCTATTGGTGCGGCGAATATCGGTTGGTATGGTTGCGCTATGTTGTGCTATGTTACCCAGAAAGAGCATTTAGGCTTACCGAACAAGCAAGACGTACGCGAAGGTATTGTTACCTATAAAATTGCTGCTCATGCTGCTGATTTAGCGAAAGGTCATCCTGGCGCACAAGCTCGAGATAATGCCATGTCTAAAGCTCGTTTTGAATTCCGTTGGGAAGATCAGTTTAATATTGGTCTTGATCCTGAAAAAGCTCGTGAATTTCATGATGAAACTTTACCCAAAGATTCAGCTAAAGTGGCGCACTTTTGTTCTATGTGCGGCCCTCATTTCTGTTCTATGAAAATTAGTCAGGATGTGCGTGATTACGCGACAGCAAAGGGTATTAAAGATGAAAATGAAGCATTGAAGCAAGGGATGGATGAAAAGTCCAAACAATTCCTCGAAGAAGGCGCTGATATTTATCATAAGGTTTAACAATCGGCTACTAGTTCAATGCGCGCCAGTTTGGCTTAAGCTCTCTTTTAGGTCATAGGTATCTACACAAATAATTGTTAGCATTCCCACGCGAGAACGATAACATTGTGGTGAAGATCGTAGGGGCGTATTGCATACGCCCTTATAAAATAAGCTCTATAACATTGGACTTTCGATGTTGGGCGTATGCAATACGCCCCTACGGTGTTTTTTTATCGTTTCCACGCCGA